>OHXC01000056.1_pt1 | contig 85899 bp, 107 predicted proteins | sample 1579891 | NCBI WGS metagenome assembly OHXC01 (sample SAMEA3882531, study PRJEB24775) | human gut metagenome | biome: human-associated habitat; feature: intestine environment; material: feces | place: Netherlands | collected 2009/2010
CTGTTGTCTTAATTTAGTAGGAGTATTAACATGCACATAAGCAATATTATGGGTATTATCTAGTCTTTCTTTAAAGAATTTATATAGATTTTCACAATGTGCAATATGCTTACATACTACGAGAGCAGGATATCTACCTTGATTAAGGTTCCATTTCAACCTATCTAATGCCATGGTCCAGGCAATCTTATTATGGGTAATGGAATCATCATATATTTCATTATAGGACATACAATCTGATTCCCAATTACCAAACCAAGGTTTACCTTCTACTGTTTTTACAATTGTCTTTGTTGAGTATCCTTTCTTAATCGAGTCCTTAAGTTTAAACTCTGCTATTACATCGCCAAAGAAACAACGTAAATTCATATTCTTAACTTTATCCTTGGCAAGCTTACTCATATAAATGGTACCAGATAATCCGATTCTAACTCGGGTATTAAATAACCTAGTGATCACATTCTGATATTGCTTACTACCTCCTTGGTCAGCTTCATCGATTAATACCATATCAATCTTAGCAAGTTCATTCTGATAATATTTCATATTCCGAGAAATAGATTGAACCATACCAATGGTAAAATTACTCCAGTTTAAAACTTTACCCTGAACAAAGGTAATGTCTTCTCCTGGTAGATATTGCTTAAATTCATCTCTAGCTTGATTTAACCAGTCAGAGTCATTGGTTATAAGCAAAGTCTTTAATTGCTTCTTATAGGATAAATATAAAGCAGACATAATCAGAGTTTTACCTGCATTTACTGTATAATCTAATACCCCAATCTGAAAAGGTGTTTCACCTAGTTTATTAGATAAGATTGCCTTAACAGCTTTCTCTTGTTCGGGTCTTAATTTATACTTACCTATCTGAGTTACAACTTTACTGACTTTAGGTAAAGGTTGTCTCATATCTACTATGATAGGCTTAATTCCAAGTTCAATACATCTTTTATATACTGAAGGAAGTAAGCCTATCTTAAATTGACCAGTCTTGGTTATATATTTTATTTTGCCATCCCAGTTTTGCATACCCCGTTGCCTAGTACGGAGGTAAAAGGCATTGGGGTGTCTGATAGCAAATTCGTTATATAACTTCATTGCATATTTTAGGGGTATATCTAATTCTGCAACGTTACAATTACGAATTATGATTTTCATATGATTACTGTTACTAATTTACATTTCTTAGGTTCGTCATCGGAATCCTCGTATTCTTTCAGAGCTTTCTTTAAAAGAGAAATGTGATATTCTTCATCAGCAATGAATTTCTGGATAAGATAGGTAACTGGAATATAATCACTTCTCTTTATATACTCTTCTTTTTTATTCAGAGAATCGAATACTTTATAATATTCTTCTAGAGTTTCTTTTTCTGCTTGTAATGATAATTTTAAAGCAGATTCTGCCGAAGTACCAAGATCTATTAGGGGATGTACAGTTAACTGATTATTTCCTGGTATATCGGTGTCCATTACATCAGAAGCTTTTAATAAGAAGTCTCCCAGCTTATCATAATGTACCATCTCTACTAATCCGATACCAAGCATCAATTCTCCTATTTCTTCAAACCTAGCCTGATGCTGAGTATACATAAGGATTGAAGCTAATTCTGAATACCGAGTATTTTTATATAAATCATACAAGGGCAAGATTATTTCCTTAGGCCATTTCTGAACCATAGAAATATCTGGGTATTCTACTTTGCTATCGGAATAATCCAAAGCATTTACTGTGGCTTCTGCCATTTCTTCTAAACGATTTTTAAAAGCTTTCATGATTGATTAATTTTTGACCAGAGACTTCCTTCTATTTTAGGAGCCTCCGATGAGGATTGATTTTTATGTTTAAATAAGTATTTATTATACCTTTCTATAGCCTTGTCATTATACATCTGACTTGGTTCAGGTAAACCATTACACCAAGCAAGGGATTCAAATTGAGCATCTATGAATTGAATTGGGTCCCACCCTTTCTCTGATAGAAATTTATCTAACCTTACAAAGTGTATATATTTATCTGGCTGATTAACGAATGATTCATATATGCCAGTAACATCCGCTACTCTCTTTATAAAGTAATCATGTATAGCTTTAGCATTACCAGAATCCTCTTCCATTTCCAAAGTAGCAGAATATAAATCTGATATCTTTTCTGACATAACCGATAACCTGTTTAAAAGATTATTGTAATTACCGTCCATCTTCTTGATACCTAGTTCGATATATTTAATAAAACCTTCCCGGGTATCCAATTGAAAATCTTCACAGAATTGATTACAGAGCTCAGCTATCTTTTTACATACCGCCCAATTTCTTGGTTCTGTTTCTCTTATTTTTCTAACTCCTCTATGCTTTAGTTTTATACGAGTTGCATATATAATATCAGCAACTAAAGCAGCATCTCCCTTAGATGCTAGTAAAATGTTAGAAACTTTCTTAGTTGTCTTATTGTTTGTAACAACTACAACTCTAGTATTTATTGCTTCTTTTCGTGCAATAACAAAGAAAGCATCAATCGGAAAATTATATACCTCTAACTGAGATAGGATTTTTTCGAATTGATGCTTTGTGATATGAATAGATGGATCTCTCATACTCTCTTTTTTCTAAGTTTACCGCACTTCTTACACTTTAATAGGATTTCCCAATAATCAGTATATTCAGTTTTATGTAATACCTCCCAATCATGGAGGCATAGGTATTTAGCTTTTATAGCTTCTAATAATTGTTTCATATCTTTTAATTTAAGTTTATATATTATAATAGGAAATCCTCAATCCAAGGAGTTTCTGAGTCTGCTAAATCTAGATAAGGTTATTATCCCATCTAATACCAGATTTATACTGAGATACAATCTTATTTATATGCCTTTTACTTATACCAAATATAATACTTAGTTTAGATTCAGGAACCCTATAATTGATCCTTAAATCTACGATCATATTTCTAGTTTGATTAGTTATAGAAGAATTACTATGAGCTTCTCCTCTAGCTATTAAAGCCGAAGGGGTTTTTAAATTACCATCTCTATAAGCTTGGAGGATATTTTGGAGACTGGGTACCCCATTTTAAGTTTTTATAATGATTATTTTCGGGATTATTATCTAAGTGCATTACGATATCATAGATATCGGGATTAGGATTTTTAACCCAAGCTAAAGCTACTAACCTAGAAACTTGTAACCATTTAGAATTGATTCTTACTCGTATACGACCAGTACTAGAGCTATTAGAAGTTTTTCTAAGTTTCCAACTTCCCTTTTTATGAGTATACACTTTACCAAAGATGGTAATGTGATATCCTGGGTATCCTGGAATATTCTCTTTCATAGGCTATTTTTTAATTTTACTAAATCACTATAAGATTGATATCTTGTTTGATATACCAGTTTCATAACAGCTGGTCTTTGAAGGTCGTTACAATCTTTACCTTCAGGCAATTGTATAACTTTGACCTTTTTATAAGCGACCAATTTGAAAGCCAGGTTGATTGAATATTTGATGGCATCAGGGTCCAGGAGTAATATAAATCTATTAACTGGAGATTTGATAAGCTGGTTAACTTGGTAAGCACTGATTGCCTTACCCATGGTGGCAATAGCCCTGTCTCCCATAGTAAGTGCATTGATTGCTCCTTCACAGATAAATATCGAACTATACATGTCGAGGGCATCTTGATTGAAGATAATAAATTCCTTTCCAAGTCCCGTAATATCTTTATTTGGATTATTGTATCTTGGGCCCTGTCCAATAACATTTCTCGCATTGTAATACCTGAGCGTGCCCTTATAATAATATGGTATGATGAGGTACCCAAAAAAAGGTCCCTCAGTGGCAACATATCCGATACCGTGTTTTGATAATTCTTCGATAGTGAACCCACGGCTCGACATGTAACTTCTAATGCTTCTTGCAACTTGTGATGTTCCTTGATTAATGAGTTTAAACCCATCTGGAAGATAGACGGGCTTAGCATCGGATAATTCAATCTTCTCTTCTGAGAAAGCTTTGTCTGTAAAGTTTCCATTATCTAGAAATTTTAAAAGTTCGGCATAAGTATCAAATCCCTCAACATCCATTACTAGTTGAGCAGGATTCATATGATAATTGCATCTAAAACAATTGGTACGGTACATAGAAAGATTAATTCCCATCTTATGTTCCCTATGACAGAATGGGCATACGGGTAATTTCATCCAACCGTGTTTATATTTGTAAGCGCCCAAGCTCTTAATAAAATAATTGTAGAGCTTGGTTTTAAATTCATTAGTGATCTTACTCATGGTTAAAATGGTAATGGGTCATCGTATTCGGCATATCTTTTCTTTAGCCTACGTAATTTATCTAGGTCTTCGCATTTCAGTACCATTTGCTCAAATAAAGTAACTACCTGTGACCTGAGTGAAAGTAATTCTTTATGTTCTTCATAGGATTCCTTTGAAAGGAAAAGTTCCCATCCTCCCCATTTAGCAGATCTCCCATCTTCAGAGAAGAACTCCCTTAAACTTATATTAACTCCAGTAAGTTTTATATACTTGGGACCCACTGAATATACTTCTGCATATTGTGGAGTACATCTTGAATCTGAAGGTACTAAGTAAACCTTCTGACCTTTTTGAATTCCTTCTAATCTCTTAATCATAATCTTAATGTTTTAGGTTTATATATCTCCTTGTTTCTTATTATACTTATCTTCGTTAGCATCAGGATTCCCTTTCTTCTTAAGAGATTCCTCAAGCTTTTCACCATATATTTCATCGTACTGTTTACGTTGTTCTTTAGTAAACTCTACACATCTTTGCCTTTCAACATCACATTTAAATAATGCTCTACCACTAGGTAAACCATCTCTTTGTACTACTAATTCACAACGAAGTATATCATCTTTTTCTTCTTGTTCAGTAGAGTTAAGACCAACTATTGTATGGGCATTACGAACAATTGCAATAGAACCGGAAATATCATTCTCATCATATCTAGTAGTTCTATGTTTCTTACCCTCTCTGGTAATATGATGAGCGGTCCATACGATATCTAAATCCATTTCTTCTGCTAGATTCTGAATATCTATATATACATTCGATATACGGTCAAAGTCCTCTTTATCCCTAGCAATTGAAGCAAGCTTTCCTGCATAATCCACCATCAGTACTTTAATATTGATGCCCTGGTTTCTTAGCTTAATTATAAGTTCTCTTATATAATTACAATCTGTAATCATTGCAGGAACTCTTTCAACTACTAGTTCAACTCCAAACCTTGCAAGTTTACGAAGATGTTTAGCTTCGAGTTTGTCATACTCACCAGAGTATAATTCCTTCTTAGTTTTATTGATAGAGGATTGAATAAATCGGTCCATGATTTGTTCTTTACCATTTTCAGTATCTACATATAAAACTGATTTCTTCATTCTTAAATACCCTCTTGCCAAGTTTACCATGAAGAAAGTTTTCTTAGCTTTGGGTTTATCGAGAATAACATTTACTGAATGTTCTGGGTAACCTCCAGCATTGGTAATATCATTAAGTTGTCTAAATGGACAAGGTATTACAGATGGTTCTGCTTGACGTTTGAATTGTCTTTCTGTAATATCCCTTATCATAAAGATAGGTTCATCATCTTTCTTAGGTTTTGAGTTTTGAAGTATCTTTTCTATTTTCCTTGAATAGGTTTCATATTGTTCGAAGTTATCCAAATCAAAAGAATCATTCAAGTTCTTCATCTCTACATAGGTAGAGAATTGATATATCTTTTCTCGAATGTATTCGGAATCATTCAAGGGATTTGAATATAGGTCATCGATTATTTTATGGATATTGGGTATATCATCCTTAGTAACCAGGTCAACGTAATTTTTAGATTCAAGCAATTCTTTTATAACTTCTTTAAGGATATTCTTAGAAGGCATCTTGTTTTTCTTTTTGAAGAACTTAAATATGCCCTCGGCAATTAAAGAATGCTCAATCAGAACTAGGTAACTTGGTTTAATCTTTTTGATTATTAAGCCTCCCTCTTTATCCTTTAAGAGATACCTTAGGATTTCTAATTGAAAGCTGGTGTCAAATTCAAACTTGGTATTATCTTTTTTCATATTGCAATATAATTAAGTATAATCATATAGATTTCTATAGTCTCGGTTAGAGTTGTACATATAGACTCTCATCCTAGTACTCACTAATCCTCAGCTTCTAGGTGAACTTTATTAATATATTATTTTATATTTGATTTATTATACTTATATTTGCATATCATTTTAAAACATAGACTTATGAAGATAAAGGAAAATGGCAACAACGGATCAGAGATACATAGGTTGAAGCCTATGCAAGAAAATTATGATAAGGAAACTTTTGATAGGATGTATAAAATCTGTAAACCAGTTATCAGACGTCTTACTAAGCAAATTGATAATAGGAGGTTTAATGTTACACCCGATATCATAAGTTCTTATTTCTGGGATAAGATGTTATTTGTCTTTAATAAATATTACGGTACTTGTGAAGAAGAACATTTAAAAGCAAGGATACTAGCTTCTCTCAGTACCTTTAAGAATCATTTATTAAGAACTGCTTATGGGGAGGGAGCAGAATATCATCAGAATCTTTACCAATTAGAAGATTTATTCGATAATGATAAAGAACTAGAAGATGATACAGAAGAAGAGAAAGCTAAAGGAGAAATGCTTGATATGTTATATAAATATATGAAGAAGAACCTATCTCCCGATGCTTATTTGATCTTCGAGATATTGCTTAGTCCTCCTCCCTATATTAAAGAGAGAATCAAGGATGGTTCTCGTATCACTAACATTTTATTAGTAGAGTTTTTTGATATGCCTAGAACTAAATCTTCGGTAAGATATATCTCAGAACTTAAAGAAGATATAAGATATTGGGAAGAGAAAGCTAAAGAAGACTTACATTACTAACATAAAAAAGGGAACCCAGTGCATGAGGTTCCCTTTCCAGTGTAACTTATTTCCCAATAAGAATTCCACTTGTGTGTTGGACGAAAGCGATTAGCTGTTCTTTAAATATAAAAGCCCTAATGATTTTAAAAGTTTATATAGAATTATAGTTTAATGATATAAGCTAGTACGAAATATGGTGGCCTATTCTCATGAGCACTACCTCCTCCGGTTACTTGAGTATCTGCTGTATAACCTGAGTCAGGCCTAGTATGATTAGGGAATGGTCTATTGTTAGAATTATCTCCCCATTTCTCCTCTTTAAATGTAATCTTATGACTATGTGGTGGTATTTGATCTAAAGTAAGAGTTACTAGGGCTTCTCCTCCCATGTTACCAATGGTATTATAATCCTGATTACTTGGATCATACCCTACTACAAATCTACCCAATAGATTAGGTCTACCAGACATACCATCACAGAATGCCCAACCATCTGGAGGAGTAGTACCTGAAAACATAGCGATTAATCCAGTGGGAACTGAAGAAGCCGAGTTTTTAATCATTTCTATAAGCTCATTCTTCAGATTAGTAAGATATTCTTGTAGATTAGTTATACCATTAGTCTGGTCATCTTTACCTCCGAATCCTTCCAGTACATGTTCTACTCTTTGAATAGAATGGGTCATGATCCCATTGTAGGCTGAGTTAAAGGGTAGTGGTTGAGGGAAACAACCTCCATAAGGGATGATTGCATAGTTTTCTGACTCCTTCGTATTAGCATCAGTACCAGAACCATATACTCCAATCAGTACCATGGTATTCTTACTATTTCTGTAGGGTTCACAAGCACCCTCTACCTGAGAATTAAGATAGGTATAATTTAATTTCTCATGTGAAGCAGGATTATTCTTTACTATATCCCAAGAGATTTTGTCTTCTGCTAAGGGATAGTAAGGATTCTGTGATTGTTTATACAGAGTATATAAGCTTTCATAAGATGAAGACCAATATGCTACGAAAGTAATAGGGTTTTCAATTGGTTCTGATACTTCTTGATGAACTGCGAATAAGAAGATATCTGAATTAGCTCCTTGAGCACCCTGGATATTATCTACTACTATCTCTTCATCATCAGAGATGAATATATAACCATCCCTAGAAATACATCCGAAGTTTATCTGAGGTGATTCTCCATCTTCAGAATTCTTTACCATATATCTAGCAGTAATTCTATCTGCTACATCATTCTTGAATACCTTACCATTTTCTGCTTTAGCTTGAACTGATAGCTTATTACCAGATACCTTAACTGAGCCGAATCCACAGAATGGGCCAAGAGCAACAGGGGCAGCAATTGCTTCTGCTGCCTCCTTAGATTTAATCAAACCCTCATATTTAAAGTACGTTTTCATTGTTACTATTGTTTTTAGATTGTTTATAATTCCTAGATTGTTCTGACATATCCTTGAAAGCTTCAGATAAGTTATTGAACTTCAAGGTTACTATAGACCAAAGTATCTTCCAGATACTGTATCTCTTTTCTACTCCGTGTAATGTACATATATGACCATAAATAGAATCCACTTCGAATCCATAACATACTACCAATACGGTTATAGATACTACTAGGGGATCTAACCCATAGGGTTCTCCAATAGCCTTACCAAGAACTGCTCCCATTAATAAGTAACATATATAATCTATTATCTTATTAAAAGTTCTTCTTCCAGCTCTGGATTTTCTAATGGGTATGCCCTTTAACTTACTAGCATTCATTCCAAACCAGAAGTCGGCAATTATCAATATGAATGCTAATAGGATCATCCATCGAAGGTCATATAACAATTGAAGACACTCTGTAGCAAAAGCTACCGTAAATCCTTTAGATACTATAGATGTAGTGGATGTTTCAGTATACATGTCGTAATATTGATTTATTCCTGAGGTTTCGGGGTTATTCTCCATGCTGTATTTTCGGGTATATCTATTTCGAAAGTTTTACTGCTAATATCATCAGAGTTCCAAACCAATTCATTTGGTTGTACATCAAAAGCTAAAGTAACTTCAAATGTACACCTTACATCGGTTTTGTTAACAGCTTCAAATATATAAGTACCAGGATTAGAAGTTCTAAATTCATAAGGTACTGGATGTGAATCGGCTTGACCCACTAATCTTACATCAGTTATAAAATCCTTATGATTAGAAGAACATACCACAGTGGTATATACTTCTCCTTCTCCTTGCCCACTTAGAGTAGCTCTTTCAGGACTACAACTTATCTTAACTTCAAGATTATAGTCTTTGATTACTAATGTAGCCTTCTTGTCTTTATTACCCTTACCAACAAAGGTATAGGTACCCGCTTTATCTAAAGTAATAACTTCTTCGAATTTATACTCTGCTCCGGTTTCCATAAGTAATACTGAATCATATCCCTCTATTTCGAAAGGCATTACTCGGATAGTAACCGACTTACCTTCAGCAAGTTGATATGATACATTTACCTTCTGGTTATTTGGAGTATTAGCCCAATCCTTTGGAGATATCCAATTAGGATCTGAGGGATTTACTGCTTCGATATAAATATAGGGATCTTCTGGTTTGGTATAACTATATACTGACCAAGTAGTATAAACTGAAGGATCTCCCTTACATACAGCTTTATAACTTCCCGGTTTATTGCATGAATAAGTAGCACTAGCTTTACCATTACCAGATTTATTCAAGGTAATATCGGTTAACTTAGTATTATCACAATAAATACTAACTCCATAATCTATAAGATTATCGGGATCATCAGAGGGAGTTACTGATAAGTAAAGTTCTTGATTTACAGATCCACTTCCCATCTCTAAAGATAAAGTTTGATATTTTTTAGATAAATGATAAGTGAATTTAGAGATACTGGTATATACGGTAAATATTCCTATACCATCAAAGTTCTCTAAATTATCCTTAGTACAAGCAAACTTATAAACTCCAGTACCAAATGTTTGGAAAGTATCCCCAGATTTATACCTAGTATCATCTTTACCAATCAAGTAACATTCCAAACCTTCCTCATCATAATCATCTTCTATAGTTAGTATGGTTTTAGCTAAACTAGTTACATTACTTGATAGCTTGAATTCTTCTGGAGTACATTTAACCTTGTATTTATTAGGTTCTCTAGTAACAACCAGTGAAACTCTTTTTACTGGGTATTCTACAATCTGGAATTCATAAGTACCTGGCTCTTTAAATTTATAAGTTGAACCAGAAGGCTTAACTTCAGTTTCCCCAACCAATTGTATATTAACTGGAGTCTGTTTACCTTCTTGATAAAGAGTAGCTGTAACTATAGCCGATACCTCCTTATTAGTTGGTGTAATATGCAGTGTAGTTGGATTAACCGATATATTATAGGATTTGACTACTTCCTTTAATTTTACATGAACTTGGGTAACTTTAGTCGGGTCTCCCACACTTCTAAAATAATAAGTCTGATTACCTATAGTGGCATTAAAAATAGTGCCATTTTCATATTTCTTGTAACCCCAAGTATTACCATCTCCAGATACCTGATACCTTAAGTCGGCATTTTGATAATTACTAGAGACTGTAACCTTAATAGGTACAGAGGTTATATACCCAGGCTGAATAGTGTTTATATTTGGGTCTACAAAATCGGCTGTTATCAGATAATTATCATTTATATTAAAACCATAATCAATAGTAGCTCCTACATGATAAGGCTTAAATCTATCGATTATATTTTCTATAGCTTTTCTGAACTCTATAAATTCTCCCGAGTTATTTGAATAGCCATGTCCAGTTATATGGAAGGTTACATTGATACATTGACTACAACCGTAAATGTTATCAAAGTTAGATTTATCATAATACTGATCTTGGTCAAAGTAAGGATGTGTTTTTAACCAACCATCATAACCTGATTTAGCTGGGTCATCTATTGTACAGTTTAACCCATACATTCGGAATAATATCTCAAAGAACTGAGAAGTACCTCGTATCTTTATCAGAGATATAGAATACTTGAGTAAATCTCTTATCTGTTTAGTAGTTAAAGCTAAAGCCCCTTTCTTAGGTAAAACCCATTTAGACTTAAGGCTATTTAATTCAGCTTCACTTAACAGACCATTATAATAAGTTTTAAAAGCCCCTTCATCAATATTATTCCACCTTGCAAAAGGTAATTGCCCAAAGCTTTCCCAAAGGTAATTCAAATAAATCTCTGGGCAGGTATCAAAGTCAGTTATTCCTAGTAAACTCTCAATATCTGCGGATATATTATCTTGAAAATAACTTCCACAAATTTCTAGGAACCTTTCTAAGATACCCTTTCCATCTACCTTATAAGTGTCTTGGTCTTTATATTCAAAAGGTAGGAAATCTATAAGTTTCTTAAGGTCTATCATATTAAACAGTTTCGTGAACAGTTAAAGTTAATTGAGAAGATTTCTGGAATACAGGTAAGTTATATCCAGGATCTTCATAATCCATATTAGGTTCTGAGATAGTAATAGAATAACGATATCCCTGTTGATAGCCATTTGCTTGTATGTCCAAAGAGAAAGTGATACCATTATTTTTATCAGTGATGTTTATAGTACTACCTACAGAGCCAGTAGTTTGGAATCCTCCACTTGAAGCTTTTACAGTATATGAATTGCTACCAGTAAAGTTTATAAAATAGGTCATGGACCCATTAGCTTTCTCTAATTTAAACTGACCAAGAAGTAATTCCTTGTTACCATATATGGTAACAGGCCAAGGTTTAATATAGAACTTCTTGATATGTAAGTAATCTACCGTAGATAGATTATCAATCAAAGCATAAATATCTGAGATTCTTACTTTGCCCCCAATCTCGGAGTTCTCAATAGAATAAGCATTGTATAAGGCATTCAGAACTTGAGCTTGGATTTCGTTGGTCTTATAAGATTTCTTACCGGTTACTTCTATCTCTAAGGTTATATCTACTAATCCTGCAGATTTAACTTGAAGCCAAGTAGTTAAGGGGGCTCTCTGTGATAGTTGGGTATAAACCTTGTTTATCATAGCAGAATCAGCTACTCCACCATTATCAGCACTGATATATACTGTAAGCTTTCTTCCACATTCATAATCTACGGCAGCTTTATTTACTCCATCTATTAGCATAGCTAAATCTACGAAGTCCTGTTTGCTTACAGCTACTCCAAGAGTTTTAACACTCAAGGGTATATGTTCTTTTAACATACCAAAGTTCTCATAACTAGAACCTCCTCCTGCAGCATATTGATTACTAGTGGTAGCCTCAGATATAGAAGCTTTTACTATGGCTGGAGTTTGTACAATAGAACCAGCTGGTACATTACCTTGAATACCCGTGGTGATATAGAAGCTTGCTGATGTTACCTTTTGACCTGCAGAAGGTATAGAACCAAAGGTACCATCTCCAAATACTATTACGGCAACTTGGCTAGCATTGACAGTTACCATAAAATGTTTATCTGAAGGTTTAGAATAAGCAAAGGTATCTACTAAAGTCCAAGTAGTTCCATCGATGGATAATTGCATTGTACCATGCTCATAGTATTTACCATCAGGTAATTTACCTATTGTGATTTCTGGTCTACCTTCGGAAGGTATTACTAATCCTGACAACCCAGACTGATTATATTTCTCATGTTGAATCAGGGGTATTTTACAAGTAGTAACATTAGCATACCAAGTTACATCTCTAGCAGAAAGCCAGGAGTTACCGTTAACATCTGTAAAGAGGGTTTCTTTTGGGATAGTCAACCTAGAAGCAATATTACTACCTGTAAGATCGCGGGTTAGGATTACATCTACTGAAGCAGCTACTGCTCCTCTTGGGTGATAGTCCACCAATAAGCCATGCTTTACTACACTATCATAACGCCGAGCCGTGGATAAGAAAGATTCCCTACCCACGTTATCAATGTAATAATGAAGTACTTCAGCAATAGCTGCAAACAGAGATAGGATAATTATCAGAATATTACCTTCGGAATAATCCGTGATAAGAGTCTGACCATTCTTATCCTTGATAGTAGTAAGAGATTCAATCAACTTAGCTTTAATCTGTTGAAAGGATCTCTGATAAGGGTTTAGCCATTTATTCGTTATCATATTAGTAAGGTTTTAAAATATTTTCAGACCTATCATAACTAATACCCAATACCTGTTGGCTACCAGTTTGATTAATTACATAACCCATCTCAATGAAAAGTTTGGTACCCTCTAACCTCATATTCAGACTTTTAAAAGTAATCCTAGTTTCATAGGTAGAGATAGCTTTCTTTAAGAAGTCTTTTACCAAGAAAGCTAAAGCCTGGGTATTGGGTTCTTCTATACATTCCCATAGCCTAGTACCAAAATCTTCTTGCCTGAATCTTTGACCTATATCATACCAAAGGAGAGCAGATAGGTTATTATGAACAAGTTCAATATCCCCATTTACTGGATACCAACCTTTCTCTCCCTTTTCATTCTCAGTAATCCGTATTGGAAACAAAGGGCCAATACCGATAATATTAGTGTATAAGTTATTTGCCATTAGTGTACAAATTTAGAATCCTCATAATCTGTTTTATTAAAAGTAGAAAATGGTTTCGTGACTGGAGTAATAACAGGTCCACTAACTGCAGGTCCCGATTGAATACCAGAGTGGGTATGAGAATTATATTGAGTTTTTAATGATTCTATCTCTGAAACTAATTGGTTTAGTTTCTGGGTTAATTCATTGATATTGATTATACCATCATTATTACCTTGGTTTACTATAACCTTTGAGGCATTCACATAAGCTTGAGCTTTAGAATTTATACTTACTGGGCCTTCGGCGTAAATAGTAGCAGACCCATATAAGTACATCTTGAGTGATCCATCTTTATCATTTAACCAGATTCTATTCCCATTAGGTGTAACTATACCCATAGTATCGGGATCATCCAGGATATCAGGTATTTGGTTTTGAGCCCAACCATGATATTCCCATAGAGGTTTACTGGGATCACCATACTCAAAGGTAATATATACTATATCACCATTCTTAGGAGCCATCATTTTAAAACCAGACCCAGTAGATCCATGTTGACCCTTTGAATAAGCCCAGAGTACTATTCCTCCCATTACTTCAGGTATAGCCACTTTTATACGATTCATATGATCTGGGTCTGTGTTATTAACTACCATGGCCCTGTACACTGAATAGTATCTTCCCAAGGATTCTAATCCTTGTTCAGTTATTGTTTTTGCTGATTCATAAGCCATATTATTCAGTTTTAGAAAAGTCTTGGTTCATCTGTTTAATAATGTAATCTATATTGAAATTATACTTTCGATATACATCCTTAGTAGCTTCTACCTTTTTACGTTTAACATTAGTAATGGTAACTACGTCTTCTCCATCTTTACCTGTAGATTGGTATACAGTTCTTTCTACTTCTATGATGCCATCATTACCTTTGGTAGGAGTATTAGCATTCTGTTCCCTATAGATAACCATATCTTGAACAAACTTTCTTTGTTCTTCGGTATTACCATCCAATGCTTTGAAAGCTTCATATTCTGCCTTAGTAGCATTTATGGTAAAATCAGAAGAATGAGCATCTCCAGCTTTATTTTTACCTACATCAGTAGTTCCTTGACTTCGGGCATTATTAGATACTACATCTTGAGTATTAATGTTACCAGCAGCAACTTGAAAGCCAGCTGTTCCATTATTCCTAACTAATTCTAAGTCAGTAATATATCCTGTACCAGCATCCATTCTATGAGTACATTTCTTTATATACCAATACCCTGACCACCTTTTACCAACGTTCAAAAGCTGAAGTACCATTGAGGTTTTTAATGAAGGTCTTCCTACTACTTGCATTTGACAGATTAGTTTTTTCTCGGTTATCTTTAAACCTCCGTTAGCATTTATCCTCATTGCTCTTTCTCTATTGCCTACTCCTCCAGTTCTATCATATAAGTTAGTAAGAGTTTTCCAAGCAGGTACTTTCAAAAGCTGTTTTACCTTTTTAAATACCTTTACTCGGCTTCGATAGTACCCATGATTATCTCCAGGACCTCTACCAGCTTGGACTGGATTATAAGTTTGAGGATAATAGGATTCTTCATGAAGAGTTAAGGGATAGACAATGATATTTGGGTCTTCTTGCATTTTAGCTAATCCCTCCTGAGTTTTCCTTTTCTCGGCATTTAGTTCAGTCATACTATTCACACGACTAGAAGACTTTAATTCCCCAGAAGAATATGAACGAGGATCTTCCCAAACTTCAGTCCATACCTCAGTGTATTTATTTTTGAATACAAAATTTAAACCCTGGTATACTTGTTTCATTGCAGAAGTAAGGTCCATTCCTCCCGCTACTAGTGCATCAATAGAAGATTTTATATTAGTTAGTTCTCCTTTAGTATAAGCTTCCTCTAGCATTTGAGAAGTAGCATCCCTTAATTCTGTATCGGACATAGACTCTAATCCACCACCTGCATCTAAATAACCAGTACCCTTAGCATCATATTCTTTCTTAGCAGATTCAGTCTTTAGTCTTTGAGCTTGTTTTTTAGAAGCCAATTCTTCATCTAAGGATTTCAATCTATCTTCTTTCCATTTCTCTACCTTACTATCAACATGGGGTTTTAAAACTTCGGGGGATCTATGAAATAATCCTGGGCTTTGCACATCTACTGTAGATAGGGCATCTAACTGTAGTGGGTCATGTAGAATCTCATTCTGTTGGTCATCGATGTAACTTACCTGGATTTGTATTTGCTTATCCTCAGGTTTTATAGTATTACCCACTTGCATCATCTTCTGCTTAGTAGATCTTTGAGTAGTAAAAGATACTCTTAATACTTCTCCGTTTTCAGCTTGGAATATGTAGGTATGATGAGGAGGTTGTTGAAACTTACGGTTATGTATGTAAATTACCCCATCTCTACTATCTACATACCAAGGCCCATTACCATAGGCAGCCATCTTAGCTTCTAGTTGAACTAGAACATTGTTACCTATTGTACCTAAGTTAGAATTAAGTACTTCAGCTAAATCGTCTGGCATACCTACTTGACCTATGCCACTAAACTGATTGGCATATAGAATGGTACCCTGTACTTCAGGAGTAACTTCTGTGGGTACCTGTATAGCTTCATAAGCTTGATTACTTATTATATTTGCCATTACTCAAACCTTTCTATTATTACTCCAACATTTAATCCGCATCCTGAATCCAAGAATTTAACCATACTATCATCGGTATCCTCAGTAGGTTTATGAGGGGGCATAAACCTAAGATGATTCGTGCCATCAATACATTTGATAGTTATATGGGTACCTGTAGAATCAAAGATACAATCGAAATCTCTTACTTTGATATTTATAGCTGGGCTTGATACAAAGGTGCCATCACTAAAAATATATCCCCACTGTAAAAAGATATCTCGATTTTCCTGTAAAGCTTCTACATCTACAGTATCGGGATTACCAGTATCAATAGTTATTGTAGCTAAGTTTTCTTTTTCTTCATCATATACATATGACCAGCTACTTATATACGCTCCTAAAGGTATACCAGTAAGAGGGTTCATAACTGGTATACCTTGATTATCAAAAATGGCTAGGTAAGGAGTACCTGTGCCTTTATATAATATGGGATTATTTGCTTTAACTTCCATAAGCCGGTATCATTAATACCATTCCACCTTTTAATTCAGTGAACGGATTTATTATGTTATTATACTCAGCAATAATATACCATTTACCAGAATCTCCATAATACCTATAAGCTATATTCTGTAGAGTTTCACCCTCTTTCAAGGTATGCTGAAAGTCATTGGGAGAAGAGGGTATAAGTAATGGGTAGGATTCTAAAGAATAATCTCCATCTCCATAATTCAGAGTAAATCCATTATCGTATGGACTTGCTCCAACTAAATAAGAAGTTATATCCATGGTTACTTGATTTTATCGGTTGTAAAAATACCCACAGTCTTTTCTGCAGCTTTACTTTTAACAATATCCTCATAAGATAAACTATATGAGCTTACTCGTTTGAATATTAATTCTTGAGTAGCAGTAGCAGGATACAGATTTAGGTCTTCTCTTATATCTACTGAACCTTTCATACGTTGTCTAGAAGCATTTCTAAAATTAGAAAGAGAATATGTGGCAGAAGTAAGTATATAATAATGACCTTCAAAAGTATCAGAATTTCCCCATTGAATCTGTAATATTGGGGGAGCTGCTTGATAAGCATTGGATTTACTCCAAGATTCTAATAATCTGCATTTAGTTAATACTTCAGCAGGATTATCTGGATCATCACAGTACCAAGATACATTGAATTGTACAATATCCTCTGAACCCGTATAATGATACATAGGAGTATTTCTACCCATAGATTTGATGGTAGCCCAAGTTGTTTCTCCTCTAAAATCAAAGCTCAGAGGTCTATTCTGTAAAACAATATATTGGTATGGGCTAACATTGGTATTATATATGATTACCTGGTTCAGTTTTCTTATATCTTGACTTACTCCATAAAGTTTATTGTTTTCTACTACAGTCCTACCTTGAGCAGGATCATCTTTGTCAATCTTAAGATTTCCATGCTGAAGTTGTAATCTCCTAATGCTTTGAAGAGAACTGTTAAGTACTGGGTTCTTAGAAGATCTTTCTCTTTCTCCCAAAACTCCATTAGGATTAAACAATTTACCTCTAGGAGCAGTATCCTTAGGTAAACCCGAAGTTAATCGGTTAAGGTGTATCTTAGCTCTCCATAATTTATTTATGGGACCGGTAAGTACTCCAGCAGTATCTTGGGTAAGATTATTATATTTCTTAACAACCTTACCTGCTAGTTTTCCTAATATTCTTGCCATAATTTAAGGTATTAATCCAATTTGAGTAGCATAATTAACTCCTAAAGTTTCACCTGGAGCTACAGAACCAACTGGTGCTCCATCAATAGTAATGTTAACAGTACCATTGGGTTTATCATTCAGTAAAGCTGCCCTGATAGCTCTTGCCATTTTCTCGGTTAAATATTCATCACTAGTTAGAGTTTCCTTTGATAGATTAGAATCAGTGTTCTTGTTTAAGGAATCTATTAACCTGGGTAAATAATCTGCTACAAGAGGTAATGCTATACCAATGGCCATTCCCCAAGGGCCTCCCAAGAATCCAGCCAATCTACCGAATAAACCTTTCATACCTAACCTAGCTACTGCAGGTCCGGCAGTAGGAGTAGGCGGTTTAGTAGTACCTCCCCCAAGTCCTCCCAATGTTGGCCCGGGTATTCCAAACTTCCTAATACGTTTACCATCAGGCCCATACCAACCTCCTCTAGGTCCAGCAGTCCAACCGAAAGCCATTGCCTTTTGAAGGTAATATTGTTCCCTCATAATCTGAGTGATATGTATTAATCTGGTCTCCAATACTGCAGCTGCAGCTGCAGACTTACTAACTCCACTTGCTGTAGCCTGAGATTGGGTATTGGTTTGTTGCATGTAAGTAGAAAGCATTCTGCCAGTAGCAGCTAGGTACCTATAGCCATTTACTACTAAAGCCGTAATTGAACCCCAAGCTAATGCTTTAACTACTATCTGACCTCCTATAGTACCAGCTATTCCTTGTACCCATTGGGATATCTTAGTGAATACAGTTAATATTGGGTTAAAGACGTCGGCTAAAGTTGACCCTATATTTACTACTAAGTTTTCAAAGTTAGATTTGAAAGCTTCAATGATACCCTGTGGAGTCTTCAATCTTTCCTCAGTAACCTGTTCTACTATGCCGGAGTTCTTATCATATTGTTCTAAGATCTTAGTCATCTTATCAGAACCAGACATCATATTTCGAATCTGATTAGAGATATCACGAGTACCTCGAACTCCGAAGATATTATAGAAAGCTTTAGTTCTTTCCAGAAGGGGTTTATTCATAAGAGCTTCTCCAAACTTACGATATACCTTATCTAATCGAATAAGATTACCTTCAGCATCAAAGAAATCTTGTGGACTTAAACCTAAGCTAGTTAATGCACTAAACCCTTTCTTTTTCTGGTCGGCTAAAGAAAGTTGCAAATAACGAATCATATTTGCTAGTGCAGTACCGGCTGATGAACCCTGAATACCCATATCTCCCAATACACCGATAGCTGCAGCAGTCTGTCTTAAGTCATAGCCTGCATTAGCCATATCAGCTCCAGCATAAGTAATAGCTTGAGCCAAATCGGTAAGAGACATATTAGCATTAGTTACAGCAGTATATAAATCATCGGTAACCTTAGTAGCTTGTTGAGAAGGTATAACATACATTGACATGATATTAGTCATCAAGTCAGCTACACCTCCTTTACCTCCAAATGGTTGACCAAGGATAGATGCTAACTTAGCAGCAGGCCCAGTCATATCCTTTATCTGTTCTACTGTATTACCTGCCATTGCTAAGTACCTCTGACCAGAAGCGATATCGGCAGCAGTCAAGGGAGTAACAGCATTGACTGCTTGAGCTAATTGCATCATTTCAGTTTGTTGCTCAGCTGTAGCTCCTGCAATCTTTGAGGCCATGAATATAGTATCTTGTACCTTGGCCGAATACTGATAAGCTTCTGCCATGCCTCCAAGGAATCTCATACTGTTTTGTACAGCATTACCTGCACTCATTTGAATAGCCCTGTTCCAGTCATTCATATCATTCATCATATTGTTGAATGATTGTGAAATTTTACCGGTTTCAGAGCTAAACTTATCTCGGAGTACCATTGATACCCCGACTTCTACTAAACTTTTTGTATCTCCTATCATGTTGACATTTTCTTCTTCATTTGTTTATAATAATTCTCAGCTATGAGTAGGAATTTCTTTCTTTTACGAACGGGTAGACACAAAAAGGTGAGATAGTCTAAGACTATCTCCGCCCGAGTAATGTATATGTAATCTTCCTCTAAATTATATCTCCCGTCAAGTAGAAAAAATCAGGAGCAGCCATAATTGGGTAATCCATCATGTTCCCAGTTTCAGGGTTTTCGATTTGAGTATACCCATGGAAGATTGGATCTACTGTATTTACCAATCTATGGATTTCTGCCATATCCCTTGAGGAGAATAGAGAGAAGTTTTCTACCTTCTCAAATTTATCATCTACCTTTAATTTAAGGTTACGAAGAAGAAGAGTAGAGTGTCGAGTAAGTTTACTTGGTGAAAGCTGAACCATCTGAGACTCTTTTTCTCCATCCATCAATTCGAATTGGATTACCTTACCTGAGTTCAATTCCTCTGTATATTGCATAAGAGTAAATCCATCCTCTCCTTTTCTTCCCGGGTAGTAAGGAATGGCATTGGGTTTTTCTTCCATTTCTTGTTCTGTAGGAAGTACTGCATAATCGAAAAGAAATTCTCTCAAGTCCTGAGAGTAAGTTACAGAATCCTTGTTATCCCATTTATAAGTAAATTCTACTTCCTCTCCCAAAGAGAAGATTCGAGAATTAAATAGGATACAGTATCTATCCAGCAAAGGTAACTTAAGAGCATCCTCTATGGTTAATCTACCTGACTTAGTAGCATTCGTTTTAACTACTATTGCTGAAATATACTTGGTAAGGTTCATAAGATTCTTTGAATCTACCGGGTTGGTGATAATTTCTTCATCTTCACCATTCTGCTCTCTGATTTCAAAAAGTCTACCAGAAGGAGCAGTGAATACTAAGGTTCTTAGTGTCATATCCATTTTATCTAATTTTTAAAAGTTCATAATTTCATAGTAGCGGTAAGTATCAACAAGAAAGGGGTGAAACTCCTTATCTAGGAATCCCACCCCTCCACCTAAAACTCTAGTAAGAAAATGACTAAGAGAGTTAATACTTATCGCAAGTACCGACAGAAAATTCTATATTTTCTATTGTGTTTTCTGAAGCCATACGATCTAAGTCAAGGCCAGTTACTTTACAAGGCCAAACTTCTTCAAGCAGCCAAGTATTTAGGACAGATACTCCATCTTCTGCAAGTTCATTTACAATGGCAGTTTCCCAATATTCACTAGGAACTAACCCACCTCCAGCTATCATATCTTGGCAAGAATATAACCAATCTTGAAGCCAGGTATCTGAACCAGCAGTAGTTAAAAGTTTCTCTACTACCAGATTACCTACGGTAACTCTACCGGCAGTTTTTACATCCCTGTTTACATCCCCATGAGCAACCTGGTCAATCTCTATATCCGGAAGTTGGCAAGTCTGGAATAGATATGTATTGATAGGGTGTTTTGGGAAAGCGATGCTCCATAGGAATTTCTTTCTAGGATTCTTTACTTTTGCTCCCATGTTTTATGATTTTAATGTTATTCGTTTTCTGAAATATTAACTGATTTAGAAGCTGCATCGATTACAATGTTAATTGTAATTTCTTGCATAGGAACAATATCCTTATACTTCAGGATTACTTTATATTTACCCTGACGGACATCAGCTTCATTATTTACGGAGAGTTCTGAATAAGAGCCAGCATCTTGGTCACCCATCCATATATACTCTGACATAGCATTTTCATCTACCAGATTATCTAGGATTGGTTTTACCTCAAGATAGATATTCTTCCAAGTACCCCAGATATTGGGCTCTTCCAAATACTTATTCAATATAGGACGAAGAGTCTTCTTCAAGTACAAATTCAATCTTACAATTGAAAGGAATCTTTCTGAATCCTGTTTTACTTGAGAAGAGAAGCAATGCCATAACATGGTTTGTTTACCAGAAGACGGAGTATCTTTGATTACAATCATGTTGGCATACATCTGAGCCAATTCGTTTAGTTCATTATAACGAGAATCACTACCATAGTTAGGACTTACTGGGCCCTGACCATCATAGATTACTCCACGGTTCATACCGGCAAATGACTTCCAAGGTCCATAGTTAGAAGCAGAAGTATCACCCAAACCGAAGATGGTACCCAATACATCTGAATTAGTAAGTAACCCGAATTCATTGTAGTACTTGATACCACCTGCAAAATAGGCCGCATACTTAGAATTACCGATACTACCCAAACAATTATTAATCCAAGTAATAATGCTCTGCTTATTTCTAGGCTGAGTTCCCTCAGAATAATGGGTAGTATATTTAGGTACTTCGATGTAATAGGTATATTCTTGCAATTCAGCACACATATCTTTAGCAGCCTTATGTACTTTTAAAACATCTTGATCTGTTTTCAGATGTTGATGAATATGAGAACAAGCTAACTGATAAACATCTGTATAATCCTTTACCAAATCCAAAGAAGCAATCCATTCATCTGCAGTAGGGTCAGCACCAGCAGTACCCAGTGTACCATTGAACATAGTCTCAGTACTAGTGGCTTCTTTACCTCCAACTTGGATAGTTAGTGGATTCTCAGTTTGGTCAATTGAAGTCTGAAGCCAAGCTACCAGGTTTTCGAAAGACTTAATCTTATCGGTAGTGGTTACCATCTTAGGTTCCAGGTATGCAGAATTACTAGCAAAGTTGCTTAAAGCCAGGTAATCTACAGAAGTTTTATTCTGAGCATCCTTAGTTTTATAAGTAATTACCGGACCTGATTCCAGGATAGAACCATTGGCATCATATATGTTATAAAAGATGGTATTCACTGATTTAGAAAAACCTACTTTAAAGGTTTCTCCAGAACCAATAGGATCACCATACCCTTTAGTTACCAAACCAAAGCTTACATTAGTACCTCCAGAAGTAAATTTCATTACTTCAGAAGCTTGAACTTCTCCAGGTATAGCAGAAGCTAATTCAATCTCATCTTCTTCTAATACTCTAGAGTCTTCTGCTTTAGTAATGGTACCCTTTTTAGCACCTGCTCCCAATACACGAATAATTCTTAGCTTAGAACCTCCTACTAAAGCTTTCTCTATGTTAGATACAGAACCATCAGGTACAATCTCTTTACCAAATATTCTTTGGAATTGAGAGAAAGAAGTGATTAATTCTGAAGGATCATCATAGGGACCTTTTTCAGTTCTAGCCAAGAAACATGATACTCCTAAAAGAGGAGTAGTCTGTTGAACATTGTTGTTCTCGAATTTAAAAACAACGCTTGGTGATTTTGACATATCCTTGTGTTTTATAGGTTATACATTAATTTAATTAATACCAGTAAGTATCGTTACCTTACTGGTATTATTAGAAAATTAATCCTCTTTATTCTTAAATAAACCTCCGATAGCCTTAATCACATCATAGAAACCACATCCTGATAAACCAGCAGCTAATCCATAAATTAATACCTGGTAGAAAGGATAGTTTTCCAATAATGGTGTAAGTTGTAATCCCCAAGCTATAAGACATACAAGAATACCTACTAAGGCAGATATACCAATCTTAGCAAGTTTGTTGTCTTTGATAGCTGGGATTACCTTTAGTATCTGAGTAACCAAAGATGATACCAAAGTTACTATACCCGTAAAGGTACCCAGATTGATTACGAACTCTGAACCAGTTGAAGGTTCTACTTCTGCAGCAAACAATGACACTGGTAAAATGAGTGCCATCAGCATAAACACTAACTTTTTCATTTTAGTAAATTTTTGAGTTAAACATGTATATTGAGATTGAGCATCTCCTCGTCCTTTTGGTATTCTGGTCCTAGTAAAAGACTTATATCTTTTATAGGTATTAGATCCCCCATTTCTACCAGTTTTTCTGGTATAATACCATCCTTACATACATATTGGTATACCTTTTCCAATAATCCATGGGATTCATCGGGATGGTCATAGAAATTACCAATCTCTATAAACAGATTCCCAGTAGGAGCTATCCTACCTCTATCCCATTCTTCTAAATCATTGAAGTAAGGTCTTATATATCCCCTAGTGGGTAATGCTTCATGAAGAATAGAGTGAAGTAATCTCATATCATTCTGAGTAGTTGCTACCAGATGAATATCAATAGTGATATCTTTGGTTTCGTAAGGGAACTCTGACATCTGATAATTGCCTGCCTCTAATTTATCTCCAATGATATATTTCTCTACTCCAATATCTCCAGGATAATAAGCAGTGCTTTCTATAGTTATCCTTGGACAAGTTTTAGGACCTCTTACCTGGTTATTACCTATACCAAATAAGTAAATGAACTTATCTATTGCTTCCTTATCTTCTTGGAATCTCTTTTCATTCTCTTGTGATAAAGGTAAATAATCCTCAGGATTAAGTCCCATCTTCTTTTCTAGGAGAACATTCAATAAGCATATATAGAAGGTTCTCTCTACTATCTCTTGTGAATTTACCATAATTTTACCTCCTATCTTATTTTCATTACATAAGCCAATACATAATATGGTGGCCTATTCTCATGAGCACTACCTCCTCCGGTTACTTGAGTATCTGCTGTATAACCTGAGTCAGGCCTAGTATGATTAGGGAATGGTCTATTGTTAGAATTATCTCCCCATTTCTCCTCTTTAAATGTAATCTTATGACTATGTGGTGGTATTTGATCTAAAGTAAGAGTTACTAGGGCCTGCCCACCAGTATTACCAATACGTTCGTATTCATAATTTCTTGGATCATATCCTACTACAAATCTACCTCTTAAGTCTGGAACACTTATATAACCAGCTTTAGTAGAAGCAGTATTATACTTATCTCCAATAGCTTTATATAATTCTGGGTATTCTGCTATACTTACTTGACTTCCATCACAAAGTACATAACCTTCAGGAACTCCAGAACCAGACCATAATTGGATAAGACCAATATCCCCTCCAGCAGTGTTCTCTTTTTTACCCTGTCTACAAGTTACAACTACAGTTTTACCTGATTCATCCTGTATGAAAATTACTTGGCCAAGTTTATCATTATGAGTATTATCGTTTAAGCTCATGATAAGAGTAGTACCAGAGCCAGATACATCTCCCGAGTTTTCCCTAGTATAATTTACATTAACTGGATCACCAACTTTCTTTCCATTGATTACCATTTGTTTAGTAGATACAATAGTAACCTCTTTACTTTCTCCTGTAGGCTCAAAGTATAATTCAGTGGGTGAAACTCTGAAAGTGTATTCATAATTGCCTTCCCCTTTCTTGTGGATAAGCTTTACTTCTTTAGTTGACCCATCTACAGCTTCTACTGTTAAGATCTGAACTATATCTTTGTCCGTAGCATTCTTTTCTTCTGGTGTTACCGTTATAACAGTCCTACCTGAACCTTGATTTTTACTTATTGTAAATCCCATTATCTATATTTCCTTATTTCTTTACGAAGTTCTCTTACTATAGTTTCCTTCAGAACCTTCTTACCACCTACTTGTTCGAAAGCTGGTGCCCATAGAGGTCTTGGAGGTAAATTACCACCTCTAGAACCATACTCTAACATGATAGCTACTTGGTTCAATGTTCTTTTACTAGTCCTATCACCCTTTCTGGTTTTCTTAAGGTTAGTAGGTATACCTACGTAAGTTCGATTCTTCTGTTTTACTATTTGTACTGATCTCAAATACTGACCCGTATAATTCAAAAGGGTATGCTCTCCATATCGTTTAATAGTATTAGCAGAGTGAGGATCCCAATGGGTTCCTCTTGGGGGAGTACCTGTTCTTAGGCATTTTTTCACAAGTCTGAGAAGTTGATTGCCGAATTTCTCAGTAGCTCTATCATAAGCATTCCTCATGATAGAAGGAGTTTCTGCAATTAACCTCTCAGCTCTAGCCTGTTCTTTTGGGTCAGTATATATCTGTAAGTCTCCCAAGGGAGTACTTATAGTTATGTTTACTGACTTACTTGCCATCTGGATTTTCCTTCGGTTTATTCAAGCCAAGTGAATCCATCATAAGGTTTATGGCTTGCTGTTGTGATTGTAATACTGATACTACATCTTTCCTGAATGAAGCGAATTCTTCATTGAATTGACTACCATTAGTGGGCTCCTTGTTTTCAAACATAGCAAGGATATTATCGCATTCTTTTATTATGTTCTCGTATTTACCTACATTATTAATAATACCAAGAGCCTGTGACCTTTGCAATGATACTTCGTTTACAATATTACTTCCAATTAGAGTGTAGTACACATTGTTATAAATACCCTCATTCCCATCCGAAGGTAAATATACGGTTACTGTACCAATGGAATCTTGAAGAACAATTTCTATAAGATTAGAAAAGCCATCACCATTTTCATTAGCTCTGGGTTTACTTTCTCCTACCTTTACTACTTTAGCTCGGTCAAAGATTGGGTACATTGATCTTCTGTCTCTTTCTAGAGTAAAGACTAAATCTCCTCTTTGTAATGATTTAAATTTCATTTCTTCCATACTGCATTATTTTTATTGATTAGACTTAATCCCATTTGAACCATACTGGGATTCTGTTTCATAAATTCTACTAGGTTCAAGAAATTATAGTATCCATAGATATCTATCAGTCTTTGTGCTTCATCGGCTACTCTCTTTGCTACCTCTAAATTAGGAGCCGGTAGTTGCATTTGGAGAGTAAAGGTTTGTAGTTTATTATCTTCTTCCATGTTTCTTACTAGATTAAAACGAAAAAAGGGAAATACCCACTACAGGTACCTCCCTTTTCCCTAATCAACTTTAATAGAAATTATGCAGTTTTATTACCTAAAGCCTGTACTACCGAGTTAATAATGTTCTGATCTCTTTGAGCATCAACTACTCGATTCAGTCTAGCAATTTCTTGGTCTTTTGCAGTGTTCTCAATCAGACACTTAATCTCTTGCTGGCCTTTCATTACCTCGCAATGATTACGTTCTGCCTGAAGAGCTAATCTGTTTTCGGATTCTCTAACTAAGCTCTTAATTTCACAGCAGCAATTTGACTGTTGATGTTCCATCTGGCAAAGACGGTCCATAACTCGATTGAACCCTGCTCCCATTTGATCACGAGAATCCCGGATATCAGAATTAGTCTTATAGCCAAGATCACAAAGGCCACGTTCAGTAGCAAAGCGATTGTTAAGTACTTCTTTACCTACACCCTCTACTTGTCTAGAAACTCCTGCAACTTCAGAAGTAACTCCACGAGCAGCATCAGATATGTCTTTGTAAATACCAGCTTTTGCTTCCTGAACAGTAGATTCCACTTTTTGGATATCAGCTTTTGTGTCATTGATTTTGTCCCACACAGAAACTGCAGCAGCACCAAAACCACCACCTACTAAAGCTCCACCGACAGCACCCCAACCGGAGCCCCATCCTCGATTATTACAACATTCATCACTATAACGATTACGATCCGCAACCACTACAGTACCTTCACCAGATTTAACTTCCATAATGATTTAGTTTTAAAGTTAATAATTAAATTTATCTATCAATAAATGTACTAGTGTTGTGTTTAGGATTAAATTGTCTAGGTGGGCCAAGAAACATCCCAATGATGGGTATTATTCCCCTCTTCAATCCTAAAGTTACCAATTGATAACCATAAACCTCTTACAGAATTATAGGCCCATACATAAACATTATCTCCAACCCCTCTATCCTTAGTAGTACTTTGAAGAGAATTCACAGTTATTTTACCTTCTACTGAGTCTACTATAATACCTTCACGTATTAAGCTCATATCATACATAAAGTCAGAAGTATGAGGTATATTAGCCGTATCAAATAATCCCCACGTATCTTGATCATTACCATTTGAAATATTTAAACTTAATTCTAATCTGAAATTATTATTTTTAGCTTCTTGAAGAACTCTGAAAATTACTGTTTTTCCAGATGCCTTCTGTCTATAAGTATCTGCTCCAGTTCTTTCGGTATATCCATTTTCAGTTATATTTGCTATAAACCTGAAGGGGGATTGAGTATCTTGTGTCAGTACCAAGCCGATTAATTTCTCTGCTATCTCCGAATGGACTTCCTCTATATCGTCTGCAGATAAGGGGCTACCATTGTGAGTAGAGATAAGATTCAATACATGTTTATTTACCAATCCATTTGAGGGAGCTAAGAATGTGAAATCGGTGTAATGCTCATTACCATCTGAGTCAGTAATATAAAACTCATAGACATCTCCTGCTTCTTGAACTATTGTTAGAGTACAAGTTTTACCAGATTCCCCTTGAGTAAAGGTAATAACTCCAGTTCTAGATGAACTACTGTTATTAGTGGTTACCTTATATGTAGCCCCAGCACCTGAACCAGATATAGTAATCCAATCCACATTAGAAGATAAAGCCCAATTAAGGAATTGATTACCATTCTTCCTAGAATATACTCTTACAGGTCTATTGTATGATGAATCCGAACTTGGCCAACCAGAATAAGTAAGAGAAGTACTCAAAGAATCCCCCGAGTTTTCTCTAATACCAAACTCATAAGTTGAAGCACTCTGTTGTACAGTTTGTACTAACTCTCTATCTAAGCCATTAGGTTGATTAGCTCTGATTGTAAGAGTTCTGCTTGCAGGCTTTGAATGCTCAGGTATGGTAATAGTTACTTTAAAGTAATAACCACTCACATTAGTAATAGTTTCGGTTACTCCGGATGGCAAAATAAGAGTAGGTTTAATAGCTTCGGTAGAACTTAAAGAACCGTTAACATATCTAGACCTATAACTTTTTATATAAAAAGAAATATTACCTCCTTTACCTTCAACAGTACCAATGGATAAAGTACTAGTTTTATAACCACTATTCTGTTGAGTACTATGTTCAAATACTATACCGCTACTAGGATAAGTTACCTCAGCCGAATTCTGTGTAATGATTAAATATACAGGAGTTGCCGTATCGTAAGTAAACTTAATCTTAAAAGTTCTAGGTGATGAGTTAGGGTTTGGTGCTACACTAATACTACATCCACTAGAAGTTTTACCAGAGATGGTAATATCAGATGAAGTTCCCTCAACTACTTCAGCCGAAGTATAAGTAGTTCTAATGTTTTCTACATAAGTTCCGTTTATATATTTATCATAATTGGCATTTACTGTCAATCTAAATCCTGAACCAGTTCCAGGTACATTTTTAGTAGTTGGGTCTATAGATAGGTGATCTACATAGGTTACTTGACCTCCTTCCTGAGAAATTGAGATAGTCTGATCTGTAGCAGTTGGGAAATCGAAAGTAACCGTAAAATTTCTAGCAGAACCACTATTACTTGGGATAGAAATACTATTACCACTAATAGAAGCCGGACTAGAAACTCTTACAGTAGCAGTTTCTGATTCTGTATAACTACTACCTTGACCATTCCAAGTATAAGTTCTACTTGCACTCTTAGCAGTTACATTAGATTGACCTCCACTGTAACTGAAAGAAGTTTTATCTACTCTACAGTTATAACTCCATGAAGAATAAACTTTTCTACCTGCTGCCTGGGTAAAAGTTGCCTGTATAGTTTTACCTGAATACTTCTGAGTCCAAGTTACAGTGATTGATTTACTATTAGTAGATGTATTGTTGGGTACTATTCTACCTTTATTACCGTCGTAATCGGTAGTATACCAAGAACCTTCCGAAGTTTTAGTGACATCATTCGCCAAACTTTGAGAGATAGTAGTATTAACACCGTTTACTTGCTTAACTCGATTAGAAGCATATGAACCAAATGGGTATGTACCTCCAGTAGCTGGAGCATTAAAAGAAGGATTACCATTCGGATCCCACTGGAATGTATAAATCCATTGCTCGGCATTGATATCCTCTAACTTGACACATTCATTGTTACCATAGCTAGCAGCATTACTAATTACAATAACCTTGTCAACATTGGAGTCCTTACCATTATTGAGTGCTAACAACTCAGCCTTGGTAGGGCACTCATTAGAGGTCTTACCAAGGCCGGTCTTATTCAGAATAGCACTCCAAGTTGCTATTTCTGCCATATTACTTATTGTTTAATTGTTTCTTAAAGTCTTCGAATTCTTTTCTCAATAACTTAACTCCTTCGAGAGCCATGACACTGAGCATTTCATATTCTACTACTTTTACTTTTACATATTCCTGACCATCTTCTCCGACGAAAGTTTCGAATCTAGATTGGTTAGGTACTTGAGAAGCAGGTATGGTATTCTCTGATACCAACAGAGGTTCAATTTCCTCTAAGCTCTGAGCAATAGTTCCCACTTGGTATTTACCATTCATCTTGAAGTGAACTGTAGGTATATTGCAGATTTGGTCCAGAGTATGGTTCAAATTCTCTACTTGAGATTTTAATCTACCATCTGATTCCTTCCAGAAACCAGAAGCTGCAGTAGTTTTAGCAAATACTACTTGGTCTGTAGTAGCCAATCCTAATTGAGCTCTAGTTACATTATGAGGATTATCCCTTCTGTTTGCATGGGTACTTAAGTCGGTCTGAGCTTTTGTACCTGCAGCCTTAGCATCTGCAATAGCAGCAGCCTGAGCAGTAGATACTGGCATATCTGCTGGAGCTAAGTTCTGTACATTACCTAAACCTATCTGAGCTTTGGTTACATTGTGAGGGTTACTCTTATTGCCAATATGAGCATCTAAGCTTTCCTTAATTACTTTGTCAGAATCCTGGATTAATTTCTCTAATGCAGTTTTAGCAGCATCAGTATAAGCCTTAGCTTCATTCAAAGCATTGGTAATATCTCCATTCAGACCAGAGTTAAGTTTATTGAACATCTCCCGAGTCAATACTCCAGCTCGATTAGCATTAGCAGCTAAAATTTCTAATGTCTGTGTAGTAGCTTCACCATATACTCCATCAGCTTTAGTAGATTTACTAATCTGTACCCAAACTTTATCCGTATTCTGAACTACTCCTTTACCAGAAATTATAATAGTACCCGGGATAGAATCAAACAGTTTCTTATCTGCTGCAGTTTGTACACCTGCTAAGTCTTTGGTAGCAGCTGGGATAGGTTGATTATAAGTATTTACATTTGCAGTATCACCAAAATCTGAACAATCGAAATTTAATCTAACTTCGGTAGCATTTCTAGTCCAAGCTCCGTCATCCTTAATATGAGAATAAAACTTTAGATTATCACTCAGAGATTTTCTCCAATCAGCTAAAGCTTTACCCTTACCTCCATCATAAGCAGTACCAGTAACTTCTCCAAGTATCAGTGAAGAAGTATTACTATCTACAAACTGAGTACCTGACCAACGGAATTGATAAGAGGGTTCATCCTGGGTAATATTCAAATATATCTTACCTGATTCTCCAGTAATAGGATTAGCATGATCTGGGTCAGAATATAATTTAATATTGCTCAGCTTTCCAGTTTCACTGACATCATAAGTAGCATAAACTTCGATAACATCATCAACATAAGAAGGCAATTGACTAGAGGGTACTAATCCATTACCATCCAAAGATGCAAATCCATTAGCCTTACCCTTAGTTGCTACGAAATCATCATGCTTCTTTTCTAAGTTATTGATATTAGTTTGTAACTTATTCTCAAGAGCGGTATCTGCAGCAGCTCTGGCTTCTTCTTCTTCCTGAATCTTTTGCATCTGAACCTGGTCGTATTCAGCACGAGCATCCGCCTCTTCTTTGATAGCCTGAGTAAATTTAGTGTCCAATGCCTGGTCAGCTGCTTTTCTATCCTCGATTTCTTGAGCAAGGGAAGCTTCGGAAGAATTCTTCAAGGCTTCAATGGCATCTTTTCTGTCTTGGATTTCCTTAGCAATCTGCTGGGGTAAAGTTTCATCCAACTTAACCTTATCAGCAGCAGTCATAGTACCAGCTTTAGTAATTGAAGCTACTGGTAAATCAAAAGTAGTATTATCATCTTTATATATTCCTTCGTTTACAGTTTTTCTGTTTACTGATACTGTAACTTTATTAGCATCTGAAGTTGCTCCTTCTCCAACTACTACAGTCTGAGGAATAGAGTTAAATAACTTCTTATCTGCTGCAGTTTGTACACCTGCTTTCTCAGCAGTAGAAGCAGGTATATCTACAGTAAAATCATTAGATTTCTGTATACCTTCGTCAGAGTTATATGTACTTCTACTTATATTAGTAGTAACTACATCAGCCTTAGGAGTATAGCTAGCTCCAGTGATATAATCATTGGGCATAGAATTCCATCTCTTCTTATCGGCTGCCGACTGAAGACCTGCTTTAGCATCTGTAGAAGCAGGGATAGCAAACTTACGAGGCATAGGTTCTCCATAGAGATTACCTTCTCCTTTTACAGAACTCTTAAAGTTTACTTCAGCAGAAGTACCGTTGATAACCAAGTTCGGATCAATTTCCGTAACCATAGTTAAGGGTAAAGCTTCTGAAGTTGCTTCTTCTTTCTGGAGACGTTCATCTAAACCATTAGTGATACCATTAAATTTATTCTCAAGAGCGGTATCAGCTGCTTTTCTATCTTCGATTTCTTTATCTATACGTTTACCCAGAGCATTATCAGCAGCAATTCTTGCAGCCTCTTCAGCATCAATATTATCCTGGAGAACTTTATCTGCAGCAATACGCTCATTACGTTCTGTAGTAAGGTCCTGAGTATTCTTATCTACTTTAGCTTCAATACGAATATCCTCAGCCTTTCTAGCCTCAATTTCCGTATTCAATAGTTCCTTGATTTCAAGGTAGCCAGTATTCTGATTACTTTGTAATCCCTGAATTAATTCTAGGTTACGTTGAATATTAGCAGTATTCTTAGCAATTAATTCATCCTGAGCCTGAGCCTTTGTTAATAATTCAGAACGAGTTTCTGTTACGAAAGTTCTCAGTTCACTTACTGTAGCATTAAGAGTAGTACTTAATTCAGTAAACTTCTGAGTAACTTGTTCATCAGCTGCAGTTCTATCGGAAATTTCCTTATCTATAATACCTTTAAGTTCAGTCAGCTTATTAGTAATTGTAGTTGCAAAGTTAGGATCATCTCCCAATGCTTTTGCAATCTCTTCTAGTGTATCTAATACTCCAGGAGCAGAACCAATAATCTTTTGGATTGCAGCTTCTACTTGTTCGGCATTCTGATAGTTAGAATCGTTTTCCAACTGAGATACCTTAGTAATGTAGTTAGCAAATTCCTGGATATTATCTAACTTAGCTTTTAATAAGTCGGTAAAGTCATTTGAAGAAAGCTCTTTGCCATCTACTTTATCAACCTTTCGGTCATTCAAGTTTTCAACAGCCTGAACTCTATCTGATACTTCCTGAGTAATCTTATTCTCTAACAGAGTGTCTGCCTGAGTACGATTAATGGTTTCGGTATCAATATTATTCTGAAGCTTGGTATCTTCTTGTAGTCTACTTTGAGCCTCATCATTGATATCTTTAGATATAGCTACCAAATCATCTTTGTGATTTTCCATAGCTGTAGTCAGAGAATCCTTAAGAGCTTGTTCAGCAGCCTTAGATCTTTCTACTTCGGTTTGAATAGCAGTAGTGTTATTAGTTACTTTCTCCCTGAGCTCATCTAAAGAACCGGTTACTCCACTATTGAGGCTATCTATTCTGGTGCTTAAAGCATCATCACCTGCCTTACGATCTTTAATCTCCTGGTCGATTCGAGCATTGATTTTCTCATCTTCATTTGCCCGGGCAGTAGATTCAGTATTTATCAAGCCAGTGAACTTATTATCTAATAAAGTATCTGCTGAAGTTCTATCAGAGATCTCCTTATCGATATTCTGCTGTAAAACAGTATCACCAGCTTCTCTCTTTGAAACCTCAGTGTTCAAGTCGATATTTACCTTATCTACCTGAGACTTAAGATTAGTATCAGCATTGGCTCTTGCTTCAGCTTCTGCATTAACCATGCCTTTTAATTCAGCATAATCTTCAGCTTCCTTAGTAATCTGGTCATTTAATCTGTCAGTATTACGTTGGATATTTGCCTTGTTAGCATTTACTTCTGTTTGCAAAGCATCTATCTTAGCCTGAAGTTCATTTTTAACGGTATTTACCGCATCCTGAATAGATAATGCCAATTCTTGTATCTTGGTAGCATTAGCAGTTACTCGAGTATCTAATGTAGCATCAGCAGCCTTACGATCCGTTTCTTCCTTAGTGATAGCAGCTTGTAATGCAGCATCGGCATCTTTTCTGTCTTGGATTTCCTTATTCAGACTAGCTTGAATACCATCAGTGTTACCAGTAATCTTATCTACCTCGTTATCAACATATTCTTTTAGTTTAGCTTCAAGAGCGGTATCGGCTTCTTTACGTTCAGTAACTTCCTTATCTACATTAGCCTGTACCTGGGCATCAGCCTCTGTACGATTAGTAATTTCCTGATTCAATTGTTCGGTAATAGCAGCCAATTTCTTGGTAATTGTAGTTGCAAAGTTTGGGTCATTACCCAAAGCATCTGCAATCTCCTTCAAAGTATCAAGAACCTCTGGAGCTTCCCCAATAATCTTTTCAATAGCTGCCTGAAGATCTGCTTCAGTTTGATAACCAGCATCATTGATAAGCTGAGATACTTTTGTGATATAATTGGCATGTTCTTCAATGCCATCCAATTTAGCCTTGAGAATATCAGTAAAGTCGTTTTTAGTAAGAGAATAGCCTTCTCTTTTATCTACCTTACGATTATCTAAGTCTTTATCGGCAGCAATACGTTCTTGTTTTTCTTGCTCTAGTTTTTCAAGCAATTCGGTTTTATCTGTACCGGCCTGAGTTTTCAAATCCTCAATCTTATGGTCAAGGATTTCATCTTGAGCAATTCGAGTTTCTTTCTCGTTATCAATATTGTTCTGAAGTACAGTATCTGCATTCTGACGGTTCTGAGCTTCTTGAGTAATGTTCTGCTGTAAACCATTATCTGCATTCTGACGGTCAGAAGTTTCCTTTACAATCTGTTGGTGTAATACTTCATCCTGAGCAGTACGAGCTGCAGCTTCAGCATTAATCTTGGATTCAAGTTCTTGGTCTGCAGTTTTACGATCACTGATTTCGGTGTTCAGTTTAGATTCTAATGCTACATCTGCATTTGCTCTTTCTGAAGCCTCGGTTAGAATCTTATTATTTAAGTCGGCAATATCCCTAGTATGGTCTAACTGTACTTGATGAACAGCCTCGGTCAGTTTCTCATCAGCAGCTCTACGTTCAGCAGCTTCCTTATCTACCAATTCCTTAGCATATTCTTTAGCTTCAGTTAAGTTATTGTCAGTTTCTACTTCCAAATCACCAACCCGGTCTTCTACCTTTTGAATACGAGCATTGATTGCTTCTATCATCCTAGTAATATCTTGTACTACTTTAATGATAGTTGCATTCAACGTATTAACCGAGTTAACCAAGTTATCGTTCACAATCTTAATCTGAGAAGCTAATTCGTTTTCACGGTTCTTAGCTCTAGTTACCTCAGCTTCTAATTGAGTACGTAATTCAGTTAATCGGTTAGTGATATTGGTAGCAAAGTTTGGGTCATTGTTTAATGCTTCAGCCAATTCCTTTAATGTATCCAAAGCATCATCAGCACCATCTACTAAGTCATGTATATATTTCTCAACTTGTTCTTGAGTCTGATATTTCAAATCGTTTTCTAGTTGAGAAACTTTAGTAACGTAGTTAGCATGTTCCTCAATTCCATTCAGTTTTTCTAGCAATTCATCAGAGAAGTTATTTTCTGACAAATCCCAACCTTCTTTCTTATCTACCTTGTTTGCAATTGATAAGAAGAATGCCCAGAACTCTTTAAGAGTTCCAACAAAACCATGAGCCAAAGAGTCATCATAATAACCCTGTAATAGCCGTTGGTCAATCTCTTCGCAAGTGTAGTATTTACTAACGTACATATGTATATATTTTAAGGTGTTACTTTATTCTTTCCCAATAACAGTTCTGAGTTATTACCACGGAAGTATTCTTTTTCTTTACCAGCAAAAGCATTTGGGATATCATCTGGATTATCTGGGTCAACATCTCCTCCATCCTCTATATCCCCAACTACTACGGCATAATCAGGTAATTTCCTAACTCTGAACTTAATAACTTGGCCAAAGCCTATATGAGGTATATCTTTATCCCATACCTCTCCAAAGTAATCTTGGTAATTTGATACGAACTTCATACCAGTCATAGATTGCATGGTAGTAGCCGAATTACCAGTACCAGGCATTTCTATGTGAACTCCAGAAGGTCCATTCAAGATTATAAGATTACTGTCCCACCAATCTCCTTCTACATTGTTAAGCTTGGTGAAACGTAACATTAACATTTTCATATCTTTATGGATTTTGTTCTACGAATTTGATTTTAGTATCTCTATCCCTTTTGAGGATTACCAAGAATACCAAAGCTTCATCTTTAGCCTGAGATACTTGAGTATCTCCAGAAGGTTTATATACTATCCCATTGATAACAAATCTATCCTCAGACCAGTTAAAGTTCCAATAACCTTCCTGATTGAGATATCCGATTTGTTCTATGTAATTCTTTGAAATAAGTATAGAAAGGTTCTCATCATCTAATTCTCCAGAAACTGTGGCTTTATTTATTGGCCAGTTCCTAAAAGCATTGTAGTAGCATAAAGCTTCTATGGGAATATTATAATATCTTGGGCTATCATCCTCAGCATGATTTAGATATTGATTAACATGTTTAGCCCAAGTAATTGTTTGTCTTCCAGCATCCCAGTCTAAGAAATCAGTGATAATCTTTTTATACCTATTCCAAGAATGGTTCTTAACCATTCTCCAAGGTTCTTTTGTCATGATTTCTTATCTATTATGGTTAACGAAGGTTTACTTGCTTTATTGAGAGGGGCTGTTGGATTAGGTCCTCCCAAAGGAGTTGGTTTTCGATGATTTACTACTTTTGGTACTACTAACCGTTCAATTTGATCACAGAATGGTAAGTATATCTCTAACCTAGATGCCAGCATACATAGATTCTTTCTTAGTTCATCCATATACCCTCCAGGTTGAATCATCTTTGAATAAGTACTCCATAAGCTAGATATACTTTCGGATATCTTATCATAATACTGTACCTCGGTAGGACCTGTAGTAATTTGTTTTATCCTATCTCCTCTAGCATGTTCTCCAGGTGAATCACCATCTTGGTCTGGTCCATGAGATTCAGTGGAGATAATTTCTCTAAAACTATTTCCTGCAACCAACAGTATATTTTGTATTTGTATATTGAGATAATCCCATACTGCCAATTCCATAATTAATTGGTTTTCTAGTCCCTCATACCATAATTCATCATTATATTTATCTGGTGGTATAGTATGATTTACTAGTGGGAAGATATATAATTGCCATTTAGTTATGTATGCAGTTTTATCTTCTATGGTCATACTCTCATGCAATTCTTTGGGAATATACCTATCTATTAAATTGTAGATGGTATCCTGAAGAGTAGTATGCCCATAATTACATACAACTACGGTTCGAGTACAAGTCAAATCTAATCCATCAGAATTAGTGACATGTAGGGTTACATCATAAAATCCAGACTTCTCATAAGAGTAAGATTGATGTCTTCCACCATTGAAAACCTCTCCCTTATCATCGCCAAAGTCCCAGTCAAAAATGGATTTGGCCGGGACTTTGGTTAATACTCTAAATGAAACTTCCAGACCTGATGTTACATATGTGAAGTCTAGATTCTTTTTCATTTATATTCGGATTTGTTTATTCTTTGTTTTCTTCGAAATCTTCAAGTAAAACTTCAAGGATATCTTTTACGGTATCTTTCGGATCAGCTTCGATTTCATGTTTCTTAGCAATCAGCTTAGCTTCTTCAAGTGAATAAGCTTTGGCAATCTTACTGATTTCCATACCCTTTGCAAACTGAGCAGCTAGCTTCTTGTCAAGCTTTTCGATATCCTCAGCAGTATACTTGGCAGTTTTGTTCTTATCCGGAACTAAAACCAAGTGGCCAGAAACTAAAGCTCTCTGAATACGTTTTGTTCTGTACTGACGGGCAGTAAGTTCTCTCTCTTCGCCTTTTGCAATTGAAATACCTGTTACCTGGTCGTTAAAACTGTAGGCATTAGTTCCAACTGTTACAATATAAGTAGTAGCCATAATCTTTTATTTTTATTTTAGGTTATAATATAAAACCCCGAACAGAATGGATTGAAACTGTTCGGGGAGAAATTAGACAAAAATACAATGAAGAAATCCCGGATATTATTCTAAGTTAACCAATAGGTATGGGTCAATGTTCATGAAGCTCGGGAATCCAGCTTCAGAGAATTTCTTGTTAGCTGCCAACAGAAGAACAGCATCCTGGTACATCTTAGAGAAACCTGTAGTCAGAGAAGCATATACAGCTTCAGTCTGATTAGATACGATTCTTTCTGATTCAAGCATCAACTGTTTAGCAGTAAGCTTAATCAAGGCAGCACTGGTATCTACCATCAACAACTGCTGATCGGGAGTTCCCGGGTGAATATAGAAGTCAGCCTTGTTGGGAACCGGAGACTTGATATTCAGTGTAGCTTCTGTAGTTCCTGAGTGACGTTCTTTAAATTCAGGCAAGTTCAACATCTCGATAGCCTGGTCTTCACCACCAATCATAGTAGTAAAGTTACGGCCCATACGAGCAGCACGAACCCAGATATGCAACAAGTCTTTATAAGTAATACCGTTGGTTGTTTCATATACACCAATAACCGGAGCAGATTCAGAACCATCAGCTTTGTTACCGTTCATCAAAACATCCATTGCCAAAGTATCCATAGCATAACCCAACTGAATACCAAAGTCACGGAGATAGATTCCCAATACATCGATTGAAACGTAGTTTTTAACTTCGTCAGTAAGTTTAAATCCTTTACCGATTTTGAACAGAGAAACTGATTTCTGTCCGAAGCTTACATCTCCCAAAGGAATTGTTTCTGCTTCATTTACCTTAGCGGGAGCAGCATCCGACATATTTACCATCGGCATAGTTACCTGCAAACCATTAATTGATTGGTCTGAAGCAATGATGTTCGGGTAGAAAGGTGCCTGGCGCATACCTGTTGTAATAGCAGCACGGATAATTTCCGGTACAATCCAACGGATATTCTGTTGCGGCATAGTGAAGATGTTCTGCATTGTATCAATCTTCGGATTAATGCCCAACTTTTCAAAGAAGGCATCCTGTGATACACCATATTTACCCTGTACCAGTTCTTCCAGAGTAACTTCAATAGGCAATGTGTTGTTGGAACCCTGACGGTATGCTTCCAAACTTCTTACCATTTCCGGAAGTTCCTTTCTAAGGTCTTCCATTTTCAATTGTGCAAATTCTGTATTCATTGTTCTTTTAATGTTCAGTTAATGATTAGCGTACCAATACTTGAATAATATCATTAGCTTCATCAGCCGGTACGATGCTAATGAATTTTGTTTCATCGTCTGAAGTTTCAGCAGTGATGAAACGGTCAATCAACAGGGTATCTGTGGGTTTTACATAACCACATTCCATAGCCTCTTTAGCTACCCAGTTTACAACCATGAAAGCTTCTACAGCTACAGTTACTTCTACGGGGAAATTTCTTTGAGCCTGATAAGCAGGGTTAATGTTGTCAGTTACAGCTATACCCAGATAAACCTGGCTGCCATCTCCACCCGGGATATAAGGTTCGATATTACCATTGGTATCCAAAGCTACCGGCATACCCTGATGAATAACTTTGTTTTCTTTTACACAGAAAGCCTGATGCAACTTGTTAGATTCGCTCTTATAGATCACCGCTCTGGGAGTTTTTTCACCAAACAGAGTCATCGGTTGATCCTGATTTACCAGCTTAGTAGTAGGATGTGTATTCATATTCTTCTTATTTTAGAGATTATTTTAATTTGTTTGAATAGATACCTTTCAGAATCTCTTCAGTACTCTTTTCGGAATTCTGAGCAGTAGCTTTGTTATCGGATTTATCTTCTGGCTCAGCTGCAGAAGAAGCACGGCTTACATCATGAGAACCGCATTTAGCACAGGTCATTGGGAATTTTTCTTCCAATCGAGCTTGGTAATCTTTAGTAAGAGAGATCAAAGTTACCATGCCGGTAGTTTCGGCATTCAACATTGTAACGATAGTTTCATCAGCTTTGTCACCCATAAGTTTTTTATAGGTTGCAACAGCATTTCCACGGAGAGATGCAATGTGGTTTTTACCTACCTGAGCCATTTCTTTCAGATTTGCAACTTCTGCATTCAGATTAGTAACCTGTTCTGTAAGAGAAGTTTTTTCTGTAGTTAAGTTATCCACAGTAGTCTGAAGAGTGTTACGAGAATTAACCAATTCCTGAATGGCTGCAAATGCAGTTTCCTCATTCATCTCTGTACCTTCGGCAAGAGTAAGGCAATCTTTACCAAAGATTCTTTCTAAAAATTTTTGTAGTTCATTCATATCTTTATTATTAGGATTTTGATTTCCTTGGTTATCATCATAAGATTGGGAAGTATCGTTATTTTCACTGAACAAAGCTAGATCAGTTTTCGTATCATAGAAGAAATACTGTTTAGACTTATCATCCCTATATTCTTCGTATGAAGCCCAAGTTCTCTTGGCAAAATTGGGATTAATGATTTTACCATCATCCCCAATCTTCTGAGCAAAAGCATCAGCTCCATGAGATACCAAAGAAGTTTCTAAGTATCTTACTACTTCAGTAACGATTCTTCGTACCATAACTCCCTTAGAATCATAGGTACCCAATTTCTGGTAGAATTCATTATCTTCCATATTTGGGTGAGATTTATCCCACTTAAACTGTACTGTTACTGAATTAGAATGGATAGAGGGGGGATCCATAAGAATGCCTCTAGCAATTCTCGGATTTGCTTTACCATCAATCTTTAATATACCATTAATACCTGCAGGAATAACAAAAGAACCATCCTTGTATTCATCTTGCCAGATAACTTGTGATACAGCTCCAATAGCATTACCAATATTAGTCTCATGGTCACAGTTTACTGTTTGTCCTAAAAGCATTCTCATAGAAGCTTTTAATACCCCATTTTGACCAAAATCGGTAGGGTTCCAGTTCTTAGACACAATAGTTGCAGATAATAATCTGAACATTGGTTCTATAAACTCCTCATCTTTAGGAGTAAGTTCTTCTGGCTTCAAGTCAGGATAATAGGTATTATAATCTATTTCTCCTCCCCAAAAACCAAATTGACTGACTGACTCCTTAGAAGTTTGAGCCCATTTATAAAAATTCTCCGAGAAGGTTTGTGGTTCTATAGATGTTGGGATATACCCAGCCATTATAGTATGACCACTACCTATCACTAAAGAATCCAAATGTTCTCTGTTCTTTTTATTAATCGGTTTACTCATCTTGATTTAGTATTTTGATCTCCTCGTGAAGGAGCCGGGTTATTTTTATCTCTTGATCTACGAGCGGATTGATTCTTATCGTCCTGTCTCTGTTTCTTCTTAGTACCCTCTTGTGGGTCTGAATTACCTCCCTTAGCAAATTGGTCTTCCAATGAAACTCTTGGTTCTTCTTCTGAAGGAGAATCATAACCCATTTCCCAAGCATATTGATATTGAGAAATGATACCTGCCTTGTAAAGTAAGTCAAGGTTCTGAATCTTATACTGTCTACCCTGTTGGATTTTAACCTCATCAGAGATAGTGGATGATCCCCAAGTAATGGATATTCCCTTACAATCAAAGCCAGCCAGACGTAGTTCTAGTTCATAAATAAACTTAAGAACATAAGAAACTATCATTTGGATATTCTTTAGCTGACTTATAAGCTTAGAAAGCATAATACCAGTTGCTCCTTCTCCAATGGAAGCTTGTACTCCAATTAGGTTGCCATTTACTCCCAAACCATTAGCAACTGATTGCTGGTTCATATTCCAGGGTTTATCAATATTGCTCATCTCTTTTGAAGTAGAGTTAAGTTTAAACTGGTGGTCATCAATGTAACCAGTTACTACTCCATCCTTCATACCTTCCCTTACATTCTGTTTCAAACGTATTAGCTCCCTATTTAATCTCTTAGTATAAGCTTCTACATTTTCATTGGGTTTCTGTTGTGGTTTTTCCATCAAAGCCTCTAGAAAACCAACCATACCACAGATTTCCATGATATGTTTAAAGTTAGTTTTCATATCATGCTGACCCTTTAATGAATCCAAAGATGCCATAAAAGGAGGTATTCCGTAAGGTTCATCAGTATCATTATACATACCAACATAACAGTAGGTCTCTGTATTAAGTTTGATATAATCTTGCTTATTCGAGCCATTCCAAAGAGTGTTCCTCTGATATGGACTGTATACACCATTATTCTCTCTTTTGAATACTATCCTATCTGGTTTGAGGAATAATACAGTAGCTAGACCCTCTAGCTTTTCATTTGGTACGGCTTCTACTGAGATAGCTCCACTAATCATCAATTGGACTATCATCTTGTTTACCAAGCCATCCATACCAGCAGTATAGTTAGACCATTTGGGAGATACCTTAGAAAGATGATCTCTCATCTTATCAGCCTCTTTATCGGTATTATTAGGGAATGTTATATTATGACCGGTATTAGCAAGCTTAAACATATCCTGTAAAGCTATGTTAACATCTGGATTCACTTTATATAAATCCCTTAAAAGCTGAATCACTTCAACACGAAAAGAAGGCGTAACCATCTGAGTTAAGCCTTTCAATGTATGAATGAAGTTACCTGGGTCATCATCCGGTTCCGATACTCTACCGGGTGAAATAGGTACCTCCTCTTTTTTACTTGAAGGATTAGCCTTGTTTTCTTGTATTGGAGATCGATTCCTTCTATCGAATCCAAAAAACTTAAGAATTTTCATTTCGGTTGTATTATTACATTAGTTTTTCCTTTTCGTATGTGATTACAAATAGCTTTACCAAATATATCATCATCAGAATAAACATCTCCTTCCAAATCCACATCTACAGCAGAAGTATTATTTCTGTGTTTACCCATGGCTACGGGTCTACCCAAACCATCATATATAAAGGTAGGAGCTTCTTGAACAAAGAAAGGATCCTTCACAATAATATTCTCTTCTCGAATATCTTGTTCTAGACCCTCTATAATTACTGAACGATTCTTTTGGGTAGTTAACCAACCTGGAGATTTATCAACCTCGGGTCTGGACTTACCTTTCTTTTTCAGAAGCTTTTGATAGTAGTATAGATTAGAGTAACCTTCTGACTGAAGAGCAGAAGTTACTGCTAACCCAACGTCGTTAGATTCTGGAGCTACAACAGCAAAATTAAATAATTGCCCAGTATCTCCCAGTAACCTAGCATATTTATCTACTGCCATTCTTCCCTTATACACAACTTGTTCTTCTCCCAGCTTGTCCATACAAGTGAAAGAAGAATAGTCTGAGCCTCTACCTGTTGCAACGTCTGCACCGATAAAGTACTGTTTATTTGGATCTGGTTCGTTGAATTGTCTATACTGACGATTGAAACGATATTTTAAAACTGGATAATCACTTAAGCAATCTTCGATAGCCTTGATATCTGCCATATCAAATACTGTATTACCTGAAGAAAGAAAGTCTCCATCGATTTCTTGTGCAGTTCTTTTTGGACCCAATGCAGAAGCCATCTGGTCATACCAAGATTGATCCCGTTCTGGGTGCATCTGCCAATATAATCGAATAGCATTGAAAGGATTACCTCCAGCTATAGCATCTACCCATGTTGAATGGTAAAAATTACCCATACCGTATGGAGTAGAATTGATGATGGCTGAACCTCCGGTGGAAAGCGTAGGGAAGGCAGCTGCCCAAATAGCTGAAGCCCACCGAACGATTGCAGCCTCATCAATTACCAGGAGAGAAAGAGATTCTGAACGACCGGCTTCTGAAGATGTTGGGATGGATTCTATGAATGAACCATTATCGAATTCAATCATAGAGGCAGAACCAAATTCCCCAGTTCTTCCGTTAATGATCGGGGTTTGCATATACCATGGAAGATTCTTATACATGAACTTAATCTTCTTAAGTACCTTCTTAGCTGTTGTATCCTTAATGGAGATAATGTTTATCTTCTTATTAGGATGGTATGATGCCAGCCATAAGCAGTACATAGATATAAGTTCTGTAATACCCGCTTGCCTGAACTTTAACAAGATATTGAATCTCTGGAGTATAAATTGGTATAGTACGGCTTTTTGATACGGATATAATTCAAATCGAACCTTTCCTCTCACTGGATGTATCACATAACAAAAAAGACTGAAAAAGAAAACATCCGTTGTAACCCTAGATAGATTAGATAATTCTTCTCTTGTAAGGTTAGTGGGTGTTTCCTGTATCTTCTTTGCCATAAAATCTAAAATTTATAAGTTACTACCAGTTCTAAATCAGTTTTGATACCTGAGAAATATCTTGGGTAATAAAAACTGTTTATCCCCAGTTTGTAATTAAATCTCTTAGTCTCGATTGAAATTCCTGTTCCCAAATCCCATAGATTGTTAAAGGGTCGGTACTTACCATAAACATAAGGAACTAATCTTATTCTAGATTTAATTTCTTGTGTGGTAAGTTTTCCGTTATACCAAGAATACTTGTAGTTATTAGGGTCGATATTGAATAACCTACTAGAATAAATTCCTGAGTTTTGATTAAGGAAACTCAATGTAAGTTGATTCTTATCGATTACTAATTGAACAAGAGAATCCTTCTCTGAGATTATAGAATCAGGTTTATTAGCGGCATGAATAGGCGGCTTATCCCAATTCTGATAATTGTAAAGAAGGATTCTACTTGGGTTAAGTAAATTATCGTAGGAAATTGGCAGGAAATCTTTCCTCAAATAAATTGTATCAGTATGTTGAATGATCTCTTTATCAGGTAACATACTGAGTTGTTGATTCAGTTTGTAATTCCTGAAGCAAAGGTAAATAGTAAATCCTAGTAAAAGGACTACCATGGCAACTTTAAGCTTCTTCATCTTTTGATCTGAGATAGGCATCTTTTGTTTTGTATCTATCAATTATTACTCCCAAAATTACTTTGAAATTATTACTGAAGTCAGTAGTCGGAATTCTAAATCGAATATCAATTCCTTTTGAATCTTGAGTAATACTCATTCTGATTTTTCCCTTGTGACTCTTTACAATTCGATTATAAAAAGTTGCCAAGAGATTAAACATACTTTTCAGATTTTTCGGTAATATCTCTGTTCTGTATAAAGTTTCTTTGTTCATTGTTACTTGAGTTTTTCGGTTTCAATTCATAATAGTCAACTCACTCTATATCAGGTGCTTGGCATTCATTTGCCAAGTCTGGCATAAGCCAACTAATTCAAATTCAATCAGTTACGAAACTGGCTTTGTTTTTCCCTTAACAATCCCTTTTCCTGATTGATTCTTATATCAGTATTCCTTATTCCAATATTCCTTATTCCAATACCCTTTAAAAGCCTATTAGATTTATATAGGGGGGATTCACTTGAAATTAAGGCATTTCTTAAACCATAATCCTACTTCATATACTGACCCTTTGCTCAAGGTATACCTAGCTTTATTTAACCAGTAGTGATAAGTCTTAGGGTCCCAAGTAGCAAATCCCCGAATAAATACTCGGTAATTTTCAGGGAATCCCATAATTGCCTTGAAATCCTTTATTCCCAAAGGATAACCATCGGGTCTGAATTGCCTATCTGAGGGTCTGAGTGTTAAAGGTGGTTTATCATCTTCCAATCGATATACTCCCGGGAGAGTACTCATTTTAGCAGTTTTAATGGGCCATTTCTTTTCATCTTTGAAATCATGAGTCCAAAGTTGTCTTACTTGTCTGACTGTAAGATTTTTCTTTTCAGGTAATTTCCGATAATCATACATGGCTAAAACTTTATCAGAGAATGGAATTAAAGCTTCCTGTGGGGCTTGTACTAGTAAATCTCTAGTAAGTTTTGGAGTATTTACTTGGAATACTTCATTAAAAGAATCCAAATACTCTTTTCCCTTGTCTAAATGAACTCCGATAATTACTAATCTTTTTCTTGATACTTGGGAGTTTCCGAAGTCAGAAACGCTTCTTTCGTGAAAAATAAGTTTATAGTTCTTAAAGAAATCCGTTAACATTTCTTTAGAAATGAGGGATAGCAATCTTGGTAGGTTTTCTATAAGAAAGAGAGCGGGTTCGTAATATTGAATTGCTTGGAATACTAGTTGTATACTTTTATTACTTTTAGGGTCTCCTAGGGTCTTAGATTTAGATAATCTCATTACTGAGCAACTACCACAATCAGGGCTAGATAATATGATATCTGGATGCCAATCTTCTGGTAGTTCATACCCTTTTAAGAAAGGTATGCCTTTGAAATTAGCTTTCCACTGTTCTTCTCTACCGGTATGGAATACTCCACGAGGTTCTATATTTCCAATAAGTTTATCTCTAAAAGGGAATAGGAGGGCTCCTTGCCCTCCACATACTCCCAGTACTCTTAAGTCTTCTTTCATTTCTTGTAACTTCTCAATTTTATGTATTTGAACCAAGCATAATGCTTCCTAGTTGAAATATAATCCAGGTTCGAATCATTATTATGAGCTTCTTCCTCAAAACTTACATCATGATACCTTTCATTCTGCTTGTTCCATTTAGCAAAACAAAGGATGATTAAGTACTCGATTCCATACCAAAGGTAGAAAAATACCCATAACATCTCAGCCATTTGCTTTGAATGTATATGTTCATGGTTATAATCCACCTCAGTAAACTTAGCCCCCTTTCTTACAAACACTAAACCAAAGATGTTGATAGCTTTGTATCCCTTGAAAGGTATAAGGTTGTTGTAGATTACTTTCATAGCTTGTCTTTAAAGTTTTCATAGGTATTTCTTAGCTTTTGGTCGTATTTATTATCTTTGTAACCAGGACCATTATATCCTTTAGCGAAGGCATCCCAGTCTTTTGCCTTCAAATGCTTCACTAAACCGGAGTTATAGAGGAAATGATACATCAATTCTAGCTGCATTTCATGAGATTCAGACATCTTTTGGATCATTTCATCCACTGATTGACATCCACAAAGCTGATAATTGAAGCCCATAATCTGTCCCAATCCCCAAGAAGTAGCTAAATTAGCACAGTTTTCATCAATTTTACGAGCTGCTTCGAGTCTTTTCCACTCTCCTTCACCTCCTAAGTAGAATTCTTTGGTCCATTTTTGATAAACTAAGGATGGATTTCTCTTGGCTAGGTCATATAAATAGGTTCTTTTGCCTTCTCCATCGAGTTTTATCTTCAAATATTTCCACATTACATGACCCTCGAAGAGAATCTGAGGTCTACCAGAGGGTAAAAATCCGTCTCGATTACCACATTCTACTACAGTTACTGTCTTTAACAGAGCTGGTTCAAGGTTTAACTTGTTTGCAACCTTGGCAATTAATTCGTTAGTAAGTTTATCCATAATATAAATTCTTAGAGTTTACATTAAAGAGGATAAAGTATTGCTTGTAGCCTTTCTTAGGTAGGCATATCGAGTTCTATTTATCAATGAATAAATAATTTAATTATGGATATAGGAAAGAAACAACAGATTATGGTTGATTGGTTTAGGAAAACCTTAGATGAATCGAAGAAACCCTGGAATACCCAGGTATATTTGATAACTGATAAGTATCATGTTTACATTGCCAACAAGGATATCAGATTAATAGGAAGTAATTTCGGTAAGGCAATCGATAGACCTTTGAAATATTTCTTATTTACTGATGGTAAGGTACAGTATTTCAACAGTATAGAATTTCTTGGCTATTTGCCTTTCGAATTAAGAGACGAATACCCAGTCAATTGCAAACCTCTAAATCCTTGGGAATACGACTACTACCGTCAGCATGGGATAACCTCAGAAGATTTGCAGAATTTATTCAATAATGATTGATATTTAAAAATAAAATAGTATATTTGTATAACGAAATAAATACATTATTTATATGAAAAAAGAAGTAATAAAACTCAAAGAGGGTAACTCGGTAATTTACCAAGACAAAACCCTAATGGAAAAGGCAAACGTAGTATCTATCGATAAAAAGAATGGTACTGCAATATTATCTAATAAGGTAATAATTACTAGAACAACAAATCTAGAGGGTCAATTTACTCGATTAGATGGGAAAGGTAATGCAATAATCCTACCTTGTACTACAGAGAATGAACAGAAGTACAATTCCTTTGTTGCATATCACCAATCTAAGAAATCCTTAGAGGCAATCAAAAAATGGTTGGATGATAACGGGAAACACAAGGATGATGAAACTCTTGAGAAAGTGATAACCTTAGATAAGAAACTTAAAAAACTAATCGAAAAACTCAATGAATAGTACTTGGATAATATTAGGCATAATCTATGGGATATGCCTAATCCCCTCTATACTTCTAACCAAGATGTTATGTCAAGAAATCAGGATGATAAGACCTTGTCTATTATTCCTTACAATCTGGTTAGTATTACCTTTATTTCCTATTTACCTAATATTCTTTAAAAAGAAAAACAATGGCTAGAATTAAAGATTACGACGAAGATTTATCTGCTCCCAAACTCCTAAGGGAAAGGGCAAGAGATAGCAAGGGTAGGTTCATTAAAAAGGACCTACCACCCTACCTAGGATCTGAGCAAGTATTAAAACCTAAGAACTACTATCACTTCGATAGTCACGGTAATTATAAGGGTAGCTCAATGAATTTTGATGCTATGGTATGCCTTGGCTTTACTTGGTTTAAGTTACTGGGAGTAGCATTAATGATGTTACTATGGCCAATAGTATTTATATATGCCGCCCTCCATGATGGGATAGAAGGATACTCATTTAAGAAGTATGCAATCCCTTATATCTTTATCCTAGTGGCTTGGTTTATAATATTCTTATATGGATTAGTATCATGAGTAATATCGATGAAAAGGCAAAGAATAACTTCACCATAGAGATGAGGATATTCGAAAACTATGAGAAAGTAAAGCATGAGATAATCAAGGTAATTGATTTCCTAAGACATGCAGAAACTAACCTAGGGATGTGTAGGATATTCGATAATCAGAACCATGAATTCTGGCATAGTGTAATTAAACCCTGGTTCAAACCTGAAAGGTTTGGTATTACCCATCTCTGGTTTCCTTCCGGATTTAGTTTCATAGGTTATGGAGAGTATCATATCATAAGAGGTAATCGATGGTTGAAGACTCCCATAGATAAGATTGATAAAGAGGATCGGATATTTGGGTATTGGTTTCCTCCCTATAAGAAATATATCCCACATAGGATTAAGATTTTGAAATTGGCTTTAAAGGATTTGGAAAGGATTAAGGAAGAGTATGGTAAGGATTAAGATTTTGAATGCCAGGGATGTTTTTATTCTCTGGCTTCTTTGTATGTTGTGTCTTGGTATGCCCTTAACGTGTGTAGAAATTTTTGTGTGTAGTATGTTCAAGGCTTTTCTGGGTATGCCCTTAATACGAAAGCCTAAAAATACCAGGTACTAAATGCGGGGTACGGTAGCCCTTATTTAGAATAAGTCAAAAAAAAGTAAGGGACAAACATTCCCTTACTTTCTAAAAAATTTTAAGAATTAATTATAATTCAGTTGCTTGCAAAAAAAATCCTATTTGATTATCGGATTCAATATTTAAATTAAACACGTAATTATCTTCGTGACCTTGTTTTTCTAAATTGGGGTCTATTCCAATTAATTCACAAATTTCTTCTCTAATTAGGTCTAATTTTTCTTGTAGCAATTCATTTTCAGAATCTAATACTTGGGATTCTAATTTAGTAGAAAAACTTAAATCCCTACTTTAGTTAAACATTGATTTATTTTTTTACGATTTGTAAAGCCTTTTTCAAAATTTCTTTGTTTGTTTCTTTCATATTTTCAGAACAAACAGAAGAAAGAGAAAAATCATTTACTTTGTAAACTTGTTTGTAAAAATCTAAAAACGCTTTTTTTAGTTTTTCTAAGCGAGTTTTGTCCTTTTCTTGTGTCAAACTTTCGGACAATGAAAGAATTGTATTACGAAATTTCTTTCGAGCAACTTTTTTTTCTTTATCTGAAAGTTCTGAAAAAATTTCTTCTTTGTAAATATCTGATTTTTTTACACCGAAAGAAGTTTTTAAAAGTCCTTCAGTAGACTTATTCAAATTAGCTAGAATATCCTTATAAAGAATATTGTTTGCTTTAGATTGTGCTTTAGCTTTTTTAGCACTTACTTTGTTGATTTTTTCTTTTGAAGAATTTTCAACATTTGCACTCTCATTAACTGAAACTAAATTTTCTTGTGTCATAACAATTACGCACTCTTTAAGTTTTTTATATCCTTGTCTTAAAGAGTTGAAACGATTTTATCGGTTCAAACAAGGATTGATTAATATTTGTTTTTTGATTACATTGCAAAGATAAGAACTATTTTTTAATTTGCAAAATTTTCAAAGATTTTTTTTTGAAAATTTTTCTCATTAAATTTTAGACCTCTCTTTGTTTCTGTATTGCAAATATAAGGACTTTATTTTAATCTACAAAATATTTCGAGAAAAATTTTTGTTAAAAATGAATTTTATTATTTTAATATTTATTTTCAGAAAATATTTGCATATCTCAAAAATTTTATTATTTGCGCATACATTATTTATTATCAAAAATTTTTATCAAATTTCCACCCATTAACCTCCGGGCGGCCTAAATTGCCCGCACGTTGTCCGCTATATAATACCTGTATGATAACAAAGTTAAGGCCATCTATGGTTCCCTTACTATATCCTCTAGGTAATCCTCTATTCAAATCCCCATGGCCAGAAGATTCTAGGGGATTTTCGGAGGGCCTTTTAAGTGGCTATAGAATATCTGTATATTATATACCTATTACCTGAAGGCCATATATGGTCGATAGTTAGCGTACTTAGGTAAGCCTTATAAGATCTATAGATAGGCCTAGTGGGTTCTTATATAAGGCTAGTAAGTATATGTGTAGTAAAGCTCTAGTACCTCTTAGGTAATTATATGAAGTCTATAGATGGCCTCTTAGGTATGTACATAGAAAAGCCCAGGTACCTTAGTTAGGCCTGGGCAATATTACTAGGTTAGTTTTAATCGAAGTATACTGTGAAGTATATACCAGCTGTAGTAAAGGAATAGTAAAGGTTATCTGAAGAATCGGGTTGCTTAGTAGAAAATTCGATTAGGCAATCGTCTGTATTAATGTAAATACTGAGAAGGTGATTGCCAGCATTTATTAGCTCTGGTAAGTTTTCGTCGAATTGGTTATTTGAATTATATATGTATTCGTACCAGGGATAGGCTGGTAGGTAATTAATAAGATTAGTGATAAGCTTATTGGTTATTTGGTTTACTGGTACTGAAGGATAATCTGGGTAAACCTCTGGATCGTTAACCAGAGGTTCAGTACTGAGATTAAATTTAATGTTTGAGATGGTTACTTCTTTTGTTGCCATGGTTAGGATATTTTAAAAGTTAAAGTCAATTGATACAGTGTAAAGGCTTCCGAATTCGTTAACGATAGAATCTTCGAAAGTATCCCGTAAGCATTCGAAGCAAGTGATACTAGCAGTGTCATCGTCATCGAAATGTTCTGTACTATTTTTAGCGAAGGTTAATATATGTACTCCGGCTTCTTCGTTTTCGATAGTTTGGATTGATACTAGAGTTAAGTAATCGGGAATAATGGTATTATCTTGTAACTCTTGTAAGTAAGGCTTAATGAAGTCTGATATACCTTCAGGAGAAGAGCATAGGTTACCTTCGGGAACTGAGAGCAGGGAGAGGTGAACGCATTTTGCAAAATTGAATTTAGTGTACAGTTTAAAATCTTTCATATGGTCTATCTATATTTAAAATGTTATTAATTAATTTCTCTATGCAAATATAAAGACTTTATTTTAATTATGCAATATCCCAGATTGCCTTTCGAAGGCCCCTAATGTCCTAGAATTATCTAAAATAACCATAATATAAATACTTATGCAATTAACAACAATATTACTAGGATGGCAATTAAAATTGGCCCCTTGATTGCCTAGAAATTTATTAAATCCGAGGCCATTAATGGTGTAATTGTGTACCCAGTTTTATAAAATCCGAGCCTAAAATGGCCCCTCTAGGTACACAATTTTTATATAAATCCTAGCCTCTTGGCAATTAAAATCCGAGTCTAGGTACACAAAATCACAACCTAAATCCCAGATTACACAAACTAGCCAAACAGAACACTTTTCAATTACACGTGTGAAGCTAAAATACATACGTATCTAAATCCCACCCATATTAGTATATTATATATAGGCGTTACTAAAATAGCTACGTGTCAAAAAGGCTCATATACGTATCTCAAAAACTATTGCCAGAGTGTACTTTTTGCTTTTCTGTGATTTGAGGGGCCATGTATGGTGATTTTATTGCCTAAAATGGCCTTTGGGGCCTCAAGGATTTAGTACTTTAAATTTTGAGAGCTATAGTGTTTGGTATAGTAGAGGCAGCCAAATGGGTATGTTCCTGACTTTTTCGAAAAACCCCCGTTGGTACACAGAAAAGAAGGGAAACCAAGATCCTAAGATATGTATATTAGTATTAGTTATATGTATTATATATTGATTGTGATATAGGGGATTTGTATCTTAGTTAGTGATATCTGTATATTCAGATTAGGTGTATATGAGGTTTATTGTGTACCTTGTTATATATTATTTGTATATTTCTTTGTTGGGAGTGGGGTAGGTGGGTTGTGTACCTAGTATCTGTATACTTGGTTTTATTTTGTTTGGGAGGTAATTGATTATTACTTGGTTTGTGTACACAGAAATACCTAGAGTTTTCTAGGCTCTAGGTATTCTTTTTATTTATCTTTTGTGGTGTTGGGAGAGGGATACTAGATCTTCTGGGTTCTGAAGTATATCCTGTAGGTATGGGTTTATCTCTTGGATGTTATACTGGGCTTGGAACCTAGAGATGGTACCCTTTAGTTCATCTATTAGAGTATCATAGAGGTTATTGTATATTATCTCTTTGATTTTGGTTTGGACTTCTTTGTTTTGTTCTAAGGGTATTTGTCGGGTGGTTGAGACTTGGATTTCTATTGGTTTCTCTAGGTCTGGTACCGTTGGTATGTTACCCATATAGTCTAGTCCAGAGATGAGTTCTAATATTTCTTCATTGGACATAGATAATATATAGTTGGGCTCTTTGTATACTTTGCAGGTTAGTATTTGATTACCATTCTGACTGATTGTGATTCTTGATGAAGGATTTGTTGTTTTCATTGTTTTAGTTATTTTTTAATTGTTCGAGTAGGTTTGATATCTCAAGTTGATGAAGGATTTCTGTTTCCTTGTGATTGGATTCCCATCTCTTGATGGCATTGTAATAACAGGTATATTGGGTTATCATCTCTTCCGCTTGGTCTTTGTCTTGAATAAAGGATTTTAGGTGTTTTTTGAGATCAATTACGATTATATCTTGGTGTTCTGGAGTTAATTGAAGGATTCCGAATAGGATAGCCTCTACCTGAGAAGGAGAATAATCATAGTATTGGTCATCAGCACCTTTGGTTAAATCCATGCGAATAAGATTTTCTCTCAAGTTTTCGAATAAGTCATACTCTGAAGCATAGGTAATAATATTACCAAGGAACTCGTCAAAGGGTTCGTCTTCTATCTCGATTTCGTAAATCTCGATGTAGTCGATAGTGTCATTAATAATGAATCCACCAGCATAGTCATAAGTATAAATGGTATAGGGATTAAGAAGTAATTTCTTAAGGTCTTGAATATTTTCTAATGTTTTCATAAGTTCTTTGTTTTAGATGGTTATTTCTTCTCTTGGCATTGTTAGGACTTCGTAGATAGCATCATCTACGTTGAAATTGAAATAGGGTGTATTGGAAATGATTTCCTCTAGGTCTTCCTCTTTTGGTTCCCATCCATAGTATCGGGCAATGATATAGGATTTGAGTACATCCCTGATATCTAAGTCATAAGTACCTATGTGATAGGTACTCATGATGTAGGCAATTGTTTTCATGGCATTATCCGAGTAATTGTTTTTCGAATGTTTCTTGGTTATCGGGATCTGGCCAGTTAATGGATTCTTCCATGTATTCAATGACTAAGTCCATGAATTGTGCCTGTAATTCTGGGTTAAGGGTTGAAATCTCTGTTTGTACTTCCCGTTGGATTTGGTCGTAGTGATAAGCAAAGATTCTGCGGATACGGGTTGAGATACCGGCATACTTTTTTAATAATTCATTATTTTTCATAAGTCTAAAATTTTAAATAGTTAATAATTAAATTTTACTCTGCAAATATAAGGACTTTAAATTATATATGCAAATCATGGTTATTCTGGCTGAGGAATAGGTATGATATCTGTTATGATTACCTTTTCTGAGGTAAGATTCCAATAGTTCTGGATTTCCTTCAGGGCATTAATCATATGTAGATGTTCAGATATTAGTTCCTCCCCAGGATATCTGAGGTAATCTCTTATTTGTTCTGTTCGATAATTGATGGTAAAGGCTTGAGTATCCTTTAGTATTTCACGTACATGCGTTTGTCCGATATTATTTACCTGTATATTATCGAATATTTGATATGAGATTAGAAATTTACCTTGGGTTAGCATATATCTCCATTATTTGTTCATATTTATCCGTGCTAGTAAAAGTATCAAGGAAATAGTTATATTCCTTCTCATTAGTATGGAATGGATGCTTGTGCAATTCATATTTGCAATAATGTTCCCATGGGTTACCTGGTATGAAGGTATCTAAGTTAGGCCCTGAGGAATTAAGGAATAGGACTAAGATAAGCCCTATTCCTATGTAATATAATGCTGTTCTCATAATTCGTTACAGATTAGTTTTATGTCAGTTAATTGATTCATGTATTCCTCTTCTGAGGATATGTCCAGGGATTTACAGGCTATGTAGTGACCGTACATTGATATACCTGATTCATAGCCTTGATCATCGTTTAGGAAGTTAGCTAAGCCTTTCCTATTGATTTCGATTACAGGATAGGGAGGTTCTCCATTGGTTGCTTCCTTATCGAAAGTAGCAAAGTCATAAGTATCTGTATCATCGGTCATAGTAGAGAATATTTCGATTAGCCAGGTAAAGTCCTCTAAGGGTACTTTGTCTAGCCATTCCCATCCGATTGGGTATTCGTTTATTGTTATGATTGGTTCCATATTATAGTTCTTTTAAAATTGCTGTTTTAAATCCGTTTGCTGTAAGTTCTTGAGTCTCTATGTGTACAAGTTCAAAGTAATTCTCTATGTCTTGGATAGTTTTGAAATGTAAAGGTACATGGTCTTTATCGGCATCATAACCATATTCGTTTTCTACTTGGTCTACCAGTTCTTGGTAAGCTTTACCTGGATGCTCTTCCAAGGAATGGAAAATTCCTTGGATATAAGAGCCTTCTACGATTACTAGGGTTGTTATTGTTAGTTTCATGACATTAGAATTCTAAGTTAAATAATTGAATGGTAAGCATACTTGGGAATTTCCCTCCTTCGTAATGAATATTAGAAGTATTGGAATAGTTGTGGAAATCACTCTTTAGTGATATCTTGAGAATATCCAATAGCAATGGATATAACTTGTACTGGTTAGCATCTAGCCATTCGTTATATTCCTGGATATCCGATTCTGAAGTAAAAGTAGCAGAGAGTTGGATAAAGGGTTTATCCAAAGAATCCGGGTTATGGATATTTGTCTTAAGCCAAACCTTGGAAAGCATATGAGATTCCTTTTGCATTAGGTTGACTGAACCAGTATTTTGCCATTGTTCGTATTGGTAAATTGTGATACCGGTTTTAAGGGCTGTTGTAATGTTGTTCAAGTTCATGACTGCCTAAATTTTAAATGAATAATATATTTCTTTTCTCTGATGCAAATTTAATACTTTATTTTTAAATATGCAATATCCCTGATTACTTAGCTGAGGCTTCTATGGGGTATCTGATAGAGCCTTTTCTGAATAAGGAAGAGGCCATTAATGGATTTTACATATTTCGCATCTTTACGGAAAGCATCTGGATTCTTTTTCTTAAACTGATGCCACCAATCATCATATTCTTCAAGGGTTTTGAATACCTTGTTTAAATCCTTAGTGGGACCTGTTAATTGAATGGTCTTAGGCCATACTTTAACATCTATTCTCTTACCTTCATCGAAATATATACGAGATGGTATAATTACTTCATCTGGACCTGGGTATGGAGTTGTGCTCATAATTTCGTTATTGTAAAAGTTATGTAATTGTCTTTAGTTATCACAAATGTAATGATAGCATTACCTTGTATTGAAATAGATAGAGATTCAGGAGTATCTGCTAATATGTAGTAACTTAAGAAGTTAGCTCTAAGCAAATTAGTAAGTACTTCCCTTAGTCTGAACAAGGTACAATTATCGGGATTACCATAGATTACTGATTGAAGGTATTGGTCCTGATGATTAAGATGGTACCATCTTAATCTAGCCAAGTTTAGTTTCTCGGCTAGGTCAAATTGTATGATATTTAAAAGTCTTCTTATGGGTGTCATACTGTAAATGTGATTTGCATTATGTTTGAAGATATACGGTTGATAGATTTGATATTAGCTTCTCCATCAGTAAAGTTCATGGCAAAGTTTACCAGAGCATCTGCAGCACCATTAGAAGTATCGGGAGTTTGAAATAAGAAAGAGTATATTGCAAATCCGTCCTGTTTAGATATCATTGCAGATAATGCTAAGCATTGGTTTTCAACGTAGGCATTAACTAATAGATTCATTAGATTGTTGCTGTAATCTAGGATTTCCTCTAAGTCTAAGGAAAATAATTCTTGGATTTGAAGACCTAGGTTAGTAACTAACTTGTCTAGATGTTGTGTGGTTTGGAAGGTTTCATTATTTTTCATAAGTCTAAAATTTTAAATAGTTATTAATTTCTTTTTCTGATGCAAATATAACTACTTTATTTTATATATGCAAACCCTGGAATACTAAGCTGAGGATATGTGTAAACGCTAAGAAAGGCAGAGGGTTAGTCTGCCTTTCGAATTTATACTCTGTATCGGATTAAATTCCATTTATCGTTTACTAGCCTGAATATCCAGAGATAATGGTTAGTGAACTCTAATAGCTTACTGTATTCAGAGGTTTCAAATACCAAGAGATCTGAGTTCTTTTCTAGGATATTGAAATGGATAGTTTTATTAGTACCCTTTCGAAGGATTTCTCTGAGATCATTCTTTAGAGTATCATCCGAAATGAACATATTATATTGTTCTCCCATATAATCCAGATATTTATCCCTGATATCTGGATATATTCTAGACTGGCTTACGTTAAATTGTTTCGTTTTCATCTTGATTTTCTTGATTTATGTTACGTTCGATAATGTTTTGAATACATATTCTTCGGCCCTCTTCTTCTGCCTGGTCCAAAATATAGGTAAGAGAATGATTAAGGAATAACATATCTGTATCGTAATTCCTCTTGAATACCAGCAATTCAAATTCCTTTAACCAATTGTGCTGCATCAATTCCAGTATCTCCTCTAAACCAACATGGTCCGTATCCATATATCCTTGGCATTTATACCAGATATCTGTAAAGACTCCAGTAATATATTCTGATATCTTGAATCTATCAGATACTTCATGGGCTGGAACTAAATCCTTAACAGCTTGGTATTTTTCTTTGGTTATTACCATGTCTGATTTACCTGATAGCTTTCTACTAAGGTTAACTATGAGTGGTACCTTGTAGTATAATAGGTAAGGTTCTTTGTCATATACCCAGTATCTGCTTTTGTATTCCTGATAGATTAGTACATAAGGCCTATCTGAATACATGCCAAATAGTCTCATATAAGCCGATAGGTAATTCTCTAGGTCTTTAGCACATTGTATATTCTGATTGAATACTACCTTAGTATCTTCTAGGTAGATTAGATTCAGGGAATAACTTAACTCTGGTTCCCGTTTACGAAATCTGTTGAATAGGTTTTTGATGTTCATAATGTCTAATATGTAAAATTAATGAATACTGTTCTGGTTCCTTTGAAGAAAGCTTCATGATTGTAGTCTTCGTATTTATGGCAAGCATAAGTTTTAGAAGACCTATCATAATGATCTCTTACCCATACTGGACTGGATTCAGAATCTTTTAATCTGAATAGTGTACCTGGTTTAAGCTGTTTTAATGTGGTTTTATCCATAATCTTATTATTTATTTTGATGCAAATTTAAGAATAATAAATTAATTATGCAATAAACCTCGATTACCTGTTGAGGAATTGTTCAGCTATTGATGTAGGCTCTTTTTCTTCATATTGCTCTTCATCTAAATACATATCTATCTCTGGGTCTGGATCCTCGGGATCTATGTTAGCTTCTATCTCTCTTCTTAATTCATGGTGTTCTCTTGAAGAGAGTTCCATAGCTCCCTTGTAATCATCGGTAATTTGCCTCATCTCTGCAGTATTCAAAGTAAGGCCCTCTTTGGTAGTATCAATTCCTTCTTGCTTAGTAGCAACTACCTCGGGTAAAGAAGATAAATCATAGTGATCGGCTAATAATTTGGCTTCCTGTGGCTTATCCATTATCTTTTGAGATTCTAGGATAATCTTTCTGGCTTCCTCTATTGATATACCTTGGTTCTGATTCAATTGATTATTCTGGGTATCTCCAAATTGATTAAAGATATTGGTAGTTCCTCCACCCATAAATGTACGTATGATAGACTGTAATGAAGTAGAAGAATCCAGTTTCATCTTAAGAGCTTTATTCAATTCAGCCGATATGAATGGAGTATAATGCCCTCCCTGAGATTCTCTTAGGATGTTTACCTGATGGGATATCTCCATTCTATCTTCTAAAGCCCATGCTACTTGTTCTCCCAATAGAGCCTGTAGCATTTCTTCCTGTCTTTCTTTATCCCAGAGCTTAGATTGCAATAATCTATCTCTCATAAATACTCGTATGTAATTGATATCTATACCTGTCTTTGTTGAGAAGGTATTAATATCATACATAATTCCACATAGCATACCATTACCCATCAACCAGTGATTGATAATGTAGTTGTATACCTTTTGTAAATCTTCAAGATTCTGACTCTTTTGGTATTCTGCTGCCATTGCAGTAGTTCCCATAGGTCTAGGAAATCTTTTTATGTTGTCTTTTGCCATTATACAAATATTCTTTTCTTATATCCTTAGATTCATCGTATCTAATCCTTTTAAGAGGACGAGCTACGTATAGTTGATAAATATTAGAATACCAATAACCAACTGCTATATTGAGTTCTTCATTTAAAGCCAAAATGAATTGAGTATCGGTAATCCTATCCCTAGTAAATATCCAGGTATAATTTCCTTCAAGGTTGGGAACCTTGTTATAAAATTCCCAACCTTTAATTACCTTAAAAATATTGCCATGAAGGTCAACGATTTCCTTTGCCATAATTGCCTTTTTTACCTCTCGAGGATTTTTTGTCTTGTTCACTAGAGTTATTTTTCATTTCCTCTATCCTTTTTTGTGTTTTTGGGTACCAGAGTTTTCTTAGGGGCACTACCTGAGTTGCAAAGAATGCCTTCCATAAATTCTGGGATAAAGGTCTTATACTTTGCCGACTGATTTCATTAAATTTATCCTCGAAGTGTTTTACTACCTTTTTAAAATCTGAATAATATATGTGACCAGTTGCTGGGTTTATCTTTTGTTGCCTTTGGCATACTTCTAGTAAATCTTCTCCCATTTTATTCATAAACTCTCCTCTATTAAATTGGAAGTTCTCTTGATCTAGTCTAAATATCTTTACGTAATCTTTTGTTTCCATTATATTATATCTCTGTTTCTAGGTGTTTAACATCATAAGGTAATACCTGAAATAAGTATCCCCTTTTATCATCCTCGTAATAGGATGACCATAATCTCCCTTTTAATCGGTATAAATCCAAGTCATAAGTTTTCTTGGGTATACCTGTGATAAATAATTTGTGATTGCCTCCTGGGTTAACTTCGAATTCCCACTGGGTAAAATTTCCTATGGTACCATAATCTGGCAATTTATTTCCCAGTAAGGTTGGCAAAGCAATATCCTTTACCAGAGTTTCTTTGGGGACCCTTTTCCCATTTACCCAGATCCCCAGTTGTGATTTACCGATATATACATCTTTTACTATTTCTCGAAACATAATTCAATGATTATAAATTTAACACCTTGACCTAATTCTAAGTCATTTACTGCATTAATATCCCTAGTATTATGTTGAAGGTTTCTTAAAGAAATTCTAGAATCTTTCGATATCCTATAAGATCTTCTTACCAAGAGTAAAGCATTTCTCCAACAAGCAACCATAGAAGATACTGGCCCAGAGAATAAAACCTTGCTGGTCTTATTTATCTCTACCATTTTTTCTTCGTATAGTTTTTGACTCTGAAGATACCATACCTTTATTTCTCTTATGTTTTCTTTTCTTCTTTCTAGAATCAGCTTTGACATAGTCTTCTATTTCTTCAAGTTTACCCAACAATAAAAACCTTACGAACATATCTATAGGCCTGAAAAAGTAATTTCTTATATTCTCAGTGCCTAGATAATAATCGTATACGATAAAGAATTTTTTAATCTTTCCGTGTTTGAGAGATCTTTGAACAAGGTAATTCTTTACACATCTCTTGTGAAGTTCTACCATGTCCTTTTCCTGTTTTTCCATCTCCTTATCGGAGAATATTCGATAGTCCATAACCAAAATAAATATGGGACTGGGAATTTGAAAATAGCAAACTAATGTGTTCCCAGTCCCGGGTTAACAAAGGATTAATTATACTGCTTCATCTACCTTCAGTACTTTTTTCTGGAAGGTAATATATTTATTTTGGGCAGACTTGTATTCTTTAGAGTTATGATCTTGGATTCGGAGCATTTCCCTTTCTAATTTACGAAGTTCATTACGGGTTTGTTGTCTCCATTTCTTTCTTGAAAGAGTATCAGTAACATCATCTGGGTAAATGTATTTCACTTCCCGATTGGAGATTACTTGTTCGATGATATTGGGTTTCTGTTGTTTGGCAACTTCCTTGACAACTTCTTCCTTTTTAGTAGAAGCTTTCTTGGTAGTAGTTTTTACCAATTTTGCTTTGGGTTCTTCCTTAGCCTTAGATTCTTTAGTTTCTTTTGGCTTTTGTGTTTTAGAAGCCTTGACTTCCTTCAATGAGTTAGATACTTGGTTGTTAATTAACTCGGTTACCTTGTTCAAATTTACTTTTTTCATAATTGACTAATTTAAAAATGTTACTTAATTAATTTCTCTATGCAAATATAAGAACTATTTTTTAAATAGAAAAATAATTCTACTTTATTTTATCAATAGCTGAGGATCTCTAGTCGAGTAGGAAATCAAAGATTTCATCTGGGTTCTCATCTAGGTTTTCAGGATCATCATAGTAGGAATCTAGACCTTCAGTAAAGATATCATATTCTGAAATAGATGAAGATTTACCATATCTCTGATTATACTGTTCTACGGTTAATATAGTTACCTTACTGGGATCATGTTCATATTTTTCAGCATAAGCAGAAGCTTCCTCCGGTGATAAAGGTTTATCGGAAGTGAATACTTGGTAATATACTCTGGGTTTAGTATAATGAGCATCTAAAGTTACTTGTTGATAACCAGATTTCCTTGCGGTAAATATTATATTATCTGGAGTAACTCTTACTAGGAAAGCATATTGGTATAATCTCTGATTACTAAGAGAATCCTTTAGTTTCTTTATAGAATCTACTTTAGCAAAGAATATAGAATCTCTTCTTTTGCTTTCCTCATACCGTTTTACATTTCTAATAGAATCTTCTCTACTCTCCTTTACATAAGGAGGAGTTACCCTCCGGGTACTATTGGTGTTGGCAATAGTGAATCCCAAAAGAGTAACTCCCAGAATGGAAAACGGAAAAATAATATGTTTAGTTTTTGAGTTCATATCCTGTAGCTTCATATTGTCCTTTGATATGAGAATTAAGATATCTCCCTTTAGATTCGGCATTCATTAGTTCTTCGAAAGTTTTTCTGGGAACTAAATCATACTGGTAAACTTTGTTGCCCTTAAAAGCAACCCATAAGTGTTTGTTTTTGTTGTCATACCCAATACCTTCTATATTAGAAGATTCTACTGGATTCATTTTAATACCAGTATTCATGGTAACTGATTCAAGATATTCTTCTCTGTCCATAATTTAAAGTTTTAAAAGTGTTAACTCCGGATGTAATACGTTGGTATATTTTTGAATGATTGCCCATGCTCCCAAAACTCCTTGAGAATTATCTGTTATCCATTCTTCCTCCATTTTCCATAGGATATGAGAGCAGACGTATAATTGATACTCTGTAAGAGTTTTTATAAGTTGAGGATATTCTATCATATCTGAATAGAGTTTTATCATATTATCTAATACTCCTCTTATTTCTCCTTCTTCAATCTGAAGAAGTTTTTTAAGAAGGTAATGATCGGTATCCTCTAAATTTTTAGAGATATGAGTTAGTGCCTCAACTTGGATTTGGGCAATGTTCTTAATAACCGTTTTGGTTTCTGCATCCATTTTTCTTATTATTTATTTCGTTATACAAATATATAAAATTTATATATAATATGCAAATATTGCTGAGGTAGGTAGTGGATTATCTCTTCAAGATCTCAGCCATCTTTTCCTTGATTGAATCTGGGAATATGGCATCTGATGCCCATCTTAAGAAGAACTTAGAGGGTTTCTTATCCGGAGTCATAAGCAATTGCCTTTGTTCTGTAGAGAATTTAATTCGTTCTGCCTCTAACATATACTTGGGTAACTTAGTGAATTCTGCCTGAGAGAATGAGATAGTAGTTTTACCAGTCTGAGCCCTAAAGGGTTTCTTCCTTTCCTTATACAGATAGGGAACGATCTTCTTTGAGGGACCTTGCAGAATACTGAACCCAAATAGAATCATAGGGTCAAATTTATCTGTCTTAGGATCTTTTGCTCTCTTTATACATCTTGCCATCCATGAATAAGAATCGAGATATTGGCCATTGTTGGTGGGTTCTCCCACATCTTTCTTATCGAATTTAAATTCCGGGAAATGATAAAGGAAATCCTCTGTAAGGATGAATACAAATCCAAGATCTCTAAGATACTTAATAATATCCTGTTGGCTTTTGCCTTCATTTACCATCTTTTCTACATCAGCAAGGATATCTTCTCTTGGGGATTCCAATTCTTTAGATTGAGTATTAGAGGGTCTTCCTCTACCTGCAGATTCTTTGATTGGTAAGTTACCAGATAATTTATCCAAGTATTCTTTGAATTGAGAAATATCTTGTTGATTAACAAGGGTTACTTCTATTCTTATGGGACCTTTATGTTGTACCTTTGGACCAGCATACATCTCAGTGCAAGCATCTACTAATCTATCAGATAAAGGATTACCATTTTCTGAAAGTGTAGTGATACGCAGTTTGGGTTTGAATATTTCTTTTTCTTCTTTCATAACTTTAGAGATAAAAAGGGCCTGGACAAAAATTATTGCCAGGCCCAAAACTACTAATAACTAACAAAACAAATATAAGAATGGAAATTAATCCTCGTCTTTGGCCTTTTTCTTCTTAGAATCTTTAGCCTTTTTATCTTTCTTAGAAGGCTTATCCTTTTTGGATTCCTTCTTAGGTTCTTCCTTCGGCTTAGATTCTTTTGGAGTCTTACCTGCAGCCAATTTTCTCTGAGCCATACGATATTTCTTCTTTTCTTCGGAAGTCATTTCTCTTCCGTCTACCAAAGGATAATCGTATTTAGTTGCTGTTCTACCTGAACTAGCTTTTTCCTTTTTCTCTTTTGCTTTAGCTTCCTTCTTAGCTTTCTTTTCATCTTCAGAAGCCTTTTTCATTTTTACCAGCTTTTTCTGATTAGCAGTGTCTTTCTCAGGATATTGGGCAGCAACTTTATCTCTTTCCTTGTTAAGTTTTGCCATAAGTTCTTTTACTGCCTTACCATGAGTTTTGTCCTTTGACCAATCCTTTGCAGGATCCAGGTTATTTTCTTTCAGGTAGTTTTCCAAAGCCTTTGCAGCTTTTGTGATTTCCGGAGTCTTATCAGCCGGTTTCTTTGCTTTTTTAGCAGGTTTTACTTTCTTTGTCATATCCTTATTAATTTATGAGTTTATATTTACCTATAGAAGTGAATCCGAATTAAAGGTAGGGATTTCCTTGATTTCTAGGATTTTTAATTCAATCCCTTTTACCATTGCACAAGTATGAAGATAATCAGATATCTCTCTTTGGGTTAATCCTGAGAAAATACTGGTTTTAGTTTCATTTCCCCATATATATTTCACTTCTAGAACTGGATTGTTAAGAATATCTTTTACTCTTTGTGATAAAGAATAAAGTTTTCTTTTCTGATACATAATATGGGCTTGGTGTTTCCTATATTCACCCATCTTACTTTGCTGCAAGGATATATGGGCTTGGTATTTATAGTATTTGATATCCTTGTATATTTCGGCAATCTGTGAAATTAAGGATGAGAAGGATCTTTTTTCCATTGTGGCCTTTTTATTTGGGATTGATATTCTAAAATCATTTCCTTAGCTTCTGATATTATGTTTTCTGTTAATTCCCTTTCTAAGGGATTTTTGCATACTTCTAGAAATGAAGTATAATCTTCTATCAGATTATTAAGTGCAATGATTTGTATATTCTTTCTTATCTCCTCTTTGGTTACCATAGGTTATGAAAATAAAAAAGCCCATCACCTTTATGGGCAATGGGCTTTGGATAATTGATATAATGTATAATCTTTATGGAGTTTAGTCTTCGTTTTCTTCAGAAGTTTCTTCTTCATCTACTTCCTCGTCAGTGTCTTTTTCTTTCTTTGACTTCGGAGTAGTGATAATACCATGTCCTTTCTTTGACTTAATTGCCAATTCTCCGGGAACAAAAGCAACCGATGTGTTTACTGGAGCACCATCTACTACCAATACTGAAGTTACCAATACTCCCTGAGCACCTTTCTTTGTTTTGATTGCATAACCGAAGTTCTGAACTTCTGAGTTATCAGAAATCTTGATAACATCGATTTGTTTACCGTTCGGTCTTTGACCTGCAGGACGGTTTTTAATAGCTTCCATACGAGCTTTGCGTTTAGCTTCTTTTTCAGGATCTTTTTCCTTAGCACCCTTTTTCTTGGTGTCTTCTTTTTTCTTTGCCATAATCTTAATAAGTTTTTAAAAGTTGTGTTATAAATAAGTTGTGACTTCTACATAACCTAATAGTAGTTAATTTTTAGGGTAGGAGATGATCCCTACCCTTTATGCTAGGTAAATGGGTTATTTTTTACCCTTTTTACCTTTACCCTTAGCTTCTTTTTTAGCGGGCAATTTGATACCTAATTCCTTGGCAATTGCTTTACGGAGTTTCTCAATGTCTTCTTCATCGAAGTCGTCTGGATCAGTATCAAGGTCTTTGTCATCGCAAACATCTTCCAATTCTTCGAAGTCCATTTCAGCAAGAGCTTCTCCAGTCAGTTCTTCCTCTTCTTCCTCCTCGTCTTCTTCATCTTCATCGGAATCATCTTCCGATTCTTCTTCGTCTTCCTCATCCTCTTCAGAATCATCTTCATCTTCGTCATCTTCCGATTCTTCTTCATCCTCATCATCATCGGATTCTTCCTCCTCTTCTTCGTCTTCATCTTCTTCTGAACCGAAGATTTCAGATGCCTGGTCAGCAGTCAACATAATAGGAGCCGGGATAATCTTTACCGAACCATCTTCGTAAGTAATGATGATGTTACCGTTGATTTCTACTCTAGATACTTCTTTAAGTTCAACTTTCTTAGTTTCTTTTTTCTTAGCCATAATTGTTTAATTTTAATGGTTTGTTAATGAATATAGTTAATCACTCAGTTATAAGCTTTTTATACTTCTTTAGGAATGGTCCCAAAGATTCATGTGCATTATTAAATTGTTTTATGTTTTCTAGAACGGTATTAAACTGTTCCTGTGAAGTTATTTCAACTACTTCAGAGTTTATAACTTGGTCCACTTGATTATAGGTCATAATCTTAAAGGATTTGCCCTCAAATGGATTATATGGTCCATGTTGTTCTAATTTAGTGTTCATCGCTATATGATATTTTAGTTAAACCTGGAAAACCCAATTTACCCATCATTTCTGTGTATGATTGATATTTCCCTTTTTTCGAAATTTCATAGTTATCAGAAAATCTTATTGGGTAGACCCAAATTTCTGAATCTAGTTTCCTATTGGTCATGAAGTAAGCATACTTATTCCTTATTTTATAATCAGATAGAGGTTTCCATAGTTCCCATTGTAATTCTCTTATGAGATATTTATCTGGGATAATAACCTGATTCTGAAATTTCAGAGAAGCTTCTCCAAAGTCATCTAAGAAATCGTAGGCCTTTTTGAATAAGATACGATTAAACTTAATATGATATACCTTGGTAAGGAACAGGGCTATTTGCCAAATCCTAGGAGGATGATTCAAGCAATCAAGGTTAAATTGGTTCTTTTCCCCTTGACTCAGCTTGTTGTATCTCCTGTAGGATAGCAGAATGGACCTGTAATCTCTTTTGCTTTCGATATTCAGGTGAGAATTCATCCCTATACCCGTATAATGCAATTTGGTATGCCCTGTTGAATGCCCTTCTTCCATGTTTCTTATAAATTTTATTCATTCTTACTACAAAATGCCTTCTCCTATGTTTATCCATTCTTGCTTCAGCAGGAAAGATAAATCTTCGTATTTTAGTTGGCTTACCCTTAAAGAATATCGATTGATGACCTTTCTTGGGTAAATCAGTTATGCCTTGTTTTATAAGATTCTTACCCTTAATAGTATGAATGTATAAATTGGCATCTACTCCTAATAAAAGAGTTATGGTTCTTCTAGCATGGTATCTTGAAAAGAATCCTAAACCACATATATGTTTTTTATATAACAACTTCTCGGTTCGGTATTTACTTTCTGTTGCATATTGATATTTGGTCCATCCCCAATATTCATCAGGCCTCCAAGTCCATACATATATTAAGTCTGGGTATATTTTCCGATTATCCCTTGCTAGTTTTACCATTTAATTTCCTTTTTGCAGCCCTGTACCAGAGTTGAATGGATTTCTCATTAGCATCAGGGAATTTCTTTTTCATTCTCCTTACTACTCTCTCTTGGTCAAATCCCTTTTCGGTTAATTCATAACAGTAGGATTTCTTAGTACCCTTGATTAGATTAAAAGAATCCCTTTCTCTTGGAGGTTTCTTTTCTTTGGGTTTCTTTATACCTGGTACTCTTTTTAATTTTCGAATGCCATCTTCTCCTTCTTCTCCTAAGAATCCTAATCTTAATCTTGAATTACGGATTGGGTCAGTTTTATCATAACCAATTGCTTCCAATTGTTTATCTGCCCATTCATCATACTGGTCAATTAAGGATTTATCGGGTTTGTTAGTAGAGTTACTGATATACTTGATTAAATCAAATACTCCTGCAGCACAAGCATCTGGAAAAGGCATACCAAGGATTACTGCCTTTCTTTTAAGATCCTTGTATTTCATGTTTCTACCTGCAGCTCCTAGGAAATTTTGTTTTTCCTTTGATGGAGCTGGTTTATCTTTTTTCTTTTTTGCCATAGTTTTAAAATCTTTGATTGTAATAGGTTTGAGTTAATTCTTCATGAGTTACATACTCATAGGGAATTAATCCCATGTTATCAATCTTATCGAAGAGATCATTAGGTAAATCATAAGTGATTAACCATAAGTAATTCTCTTGAGTAATGTGGTTTGATACCATATCCTTAATTTTTGGGAAATTAGGTAATAGGTTCAATTTATCATCCTCCCAGCTATCACTGAATTGGTTGAGGATATTATTTGCTTTGTTAAAGCGGATGTCTAAGTTGGTATTCTTCATATTGTCTATATTAAAATTTTGTCTAATTAATTTTCTGATGCAAATATAATACTTATATATTATATAGAAAAATATTCTACTTATTATTTTAATATTAGCTGAGGATCAATAGAAGGAGTCTTCTTTCACTCTAGCAGCTCCTGGTTGAGGTTTCTTCTTTGGTTTTCGTTTTATGTGAGTGTTATAGGCCATATCCAATTGCTTCACATTGAAATCCATGTTATTTACCTGATTGTAATTCAAAGCCTTTTCGATACATAATCTATATTCTGGCCAAAACTTCTGACCTAGTTTTACAGTAGTAGTCTTGGCATTGAATTTAGATACCATGAATCCAAATGTATCTGCATCATCCTTATCCTCGAATATATACATGTAGAATTTACTGAATTCCCTCATTACCTCATCTGTAGGTCTTACGGGAAGTAATAAATATCCATCAGTATATAAATCTTCAGATATTAAACATACCCACCATTTCTTTATACTAGGCTTTACCTTATACTTAAACCTTTCTCTTAGTTTAGTATGAACCCATTCTGGTACTTTCTCTAATAAGTAGTTGATATAAATCTTTTCTTTCTTATTGGCTCTTCTTTTGAAAGCAGAGGGTTGCTGTACTTGCCTGGGTAATATCCTAAAGTTATTCCATCTATCGAATTCTAATATCAAACCTAGAGAATGTTTATCCCATTCATTATCTGAACCTTGTAGTCTTCTTATATTTCTTTCTAGATTACGAGTATTTACCTTAGGAACTAATTGGGAGGCATCTCCAGTATTTAGTAGAGCCTCTTTCCTTTTCATCCTTTTTTCTATGCAAGCCTCGATATAATCCTGGAAGTTTCTTTCACATGGGCAATCTGGTCTAAATATTGACTCATGTATTTCGAAGAAATCCGAAAATAATCGGAAGAACTTTTCAGACCTTTCTTTTATTTCTAGGTACTTATAATGAGATAACTTTAATATCTCTCCAGCTTCCCAAGAGGATTTACTCTCTGATAACTGAAGAAAAAGGGACTGCTGCTCGGTTGGAGTCAAACAGTCCCATGCTTTCTTTTGATATTCATTCATATTAACGCCTCCTTTTATTAATGTTCTCTTCTATCTTTTCAGAAGTAATAGAATTTGGGTCATAGTCAAAGTTATTACAATGTAATTTATCTGGGTCTGAATCCTGATATACACTGTAAAGAACACTATCAAAATCAAGAGTTACTTCCATTTTACCATGTTCTGGGTAAATAAGTACTTTTACTGTTCTATTAGTGTAATTTACATCTAATACCGTAGCATCTATACCTTCATAGGGATACCCTTTTAAAACGATGTAATCACCCGGTTTTACATTCATAAGGTCATCAACAGAATATTTCTTATTTGCTTTTGCTAATCTTATGAATCTCCTTACATCTTTTCTAGAACAAGTTGCAACTAATGAAAAATCATCGAAGTCTTCAGCATTATCTATGCGTACCTTCTTTTTTCTTTCGTGCATTGTTTCAGTAGATTTAAGAAAGGTTCTTATACCTGAGATATTTCGTTTTAGTTTATTTAAAAAAGGCCTTGAGAAAGCATTCTCTGTGGGCATTCTCATAAAACCATAATTGAAAAGTATAGGAACAGATTCAAATACCATCTTACCCTTTACTGTTCTCTTAAGTATATCTAGAGTTGGGATAATAACCTTGATATTTTCGTATCCCTTTTCTTTTAACTCTTTCTCGATAAGGTGATAATACTTTCTTTCTAGGTAGAAGATTACATAGGAGTATGGGATACGTTTTTTCATATTATGAGTTTTTTACGATTAACTTAGCTTGTTTGTGAATCATCTTGTATGGTACTTTTAATACCTCACTAGCCATGAATACCATAAGAGTATTCCCAGGTACTTGGATATACATTACCTTAGTAACATACTGGGCAATAATATCTCCAAGTTTAACACCTACTACAAAGAAAAATTCTGATGAGGGCATTGAATTATATCTCATACATAAGATGGGTACTTTCTTTGCCCTTTTAGCATCTTTACTTGCTTGTTCCCAGAATTTTAATATATCACAGGATTTATTACCCAATAATACATGTTCGAATTTGATGTCTTTGTAATTTTTACATTCTACCGAGATTTTACATCTATGGGCATGTCTTTCATCCTGACACATAATATCCGAAGACAAATCCCTACTCTGATGATTTGCACCAGAGTAAGGTGTTCTGCCGAATTTGAAAGAAGTCCATTCCGTAAACCATTTTGAGACTTTGAGTTCAAATCGATTACCTTTCTTTTTACTATTTGCCATAATTTCATTGTATTGTTTATGGATCATAGTGGTTTATAATAACTAAGGCCCTTGATTTTCTCTACTTGCAGGATCTTAGTATTTGATAAAGGTAATGAGTCGTGATGTGTTATTAAAAATAATGATTTACCGTTGAATATGTGTTTTATTAGGTTTATTACCAATTCTATGTTATCAGAACTTAGAGATTCAAATACTTCATCTAAGAATGCCAGATTAATACCCTTACTTGCAGTTAAAGATTCGTGCATTGCGAAAGCCATACATAGATTTACCAAAGTCTTTTCACCTCCTGACAGTTCATCATAATCAATAATGTGATTATCCCTTTCTATAAGAGTAACAAAATCCTTTCTAGTTGAATTAAGATCAATGTTAAACTCAATTCTAAAACCTAATACTTCTGAATAACTAGCTAGAGTACGATTTAATAAATGTAGTGATGAATCAAATAGATATGCCTTGATTCCATTGTTACCAAGAGGGTCATTTATCAACCAATTATAATTCTCTAACTCTAGTTCTCGGTTATGGTAATCTTCATCTACCTTTCTTAAATCCTTACGAATCTTTTTTAGTCTTTCTTTGTATTTAGTAGACATTACCTTTAGTTTCTGATTCTTAAGGTCTTTTATTTCCTGGTCTATATCTGCCAAATCTGAAGCAATATCGGAACATTCTTTAACTAGAGTCTTATACTTACTGCAGTTAAATTCTAGTTCATCTAATCTCTCTACGGATTCTTCATATAAGCTTTGAAGTTCCTCCCTTTCTTTAAATGCTTTACTGATGGGAGTAAGCATTTTCAATGCTTTCTTATATTGTTTATTCTTTATTAATTCTATGGACTCATCCACCAGTTCATTTAGGGGAGTACTTAGAGTTTCCTTATTTATCTTAATTCGATTCTTTATCTCTTGTACTGCTTTGGTTTGATTTCTTACCTTTTGTTCTATTGCTACATCTACTTCATCTGAAATATGTTTTTGTTTTGCAATAAGTAACGCAGTTAGGTCTTTCCGTTCTTCCTTTAGTTTCCTAGATTTTTCTCTAAGATCTTTCTTAAAGGATTTCTCCCTTGACCTCAAATCGAAGTAAGCTTCTTTATTGGCCTCTAATTCTTTCTTTAGTGAAAGGGATTCGGATTCTAATTGATTAATCTCATTTAAGATAACTGCCTTATCTTGATTAGCTATACCCTTTGCTAAATTTAGGTATTCTAAATCGAATACTTCCTCAAAAAGCTTTTTCTTATCCGAATTAGATTCTTGGATTAATCTCTTAATACCCTGACCGAACATAATTGAGTTCATGAATAACAGATAGGATAATCCTAGTTCTTTATTGATGGCATTCTGTAATTCATTCTTACCCTTGATATTAATAATCTCGGCATTTTTAATGATTATGAGTCTATCATTTCCCTTAGCACCATCCTCTAGGTAATCTTTAAATTTTTGACATCTGATTACCTTATATGAATCCTGGTTTTTCTGAAAAAATACTTCTACCATGGTTCCCTTATAATCTTTGGGTTGGTATTCTTTCCAGGTATTTACTTCAGATACTCCCTTTATATTTTTCCCATATAATGCCCATACCAAGGCATTCAGTAAAGTTGATTTCCCAAAACCATTAGGAGCTTTGATAAGAACCGTACAATCTTGGTTTAATTGTAAACTGAAGGAATCTATAGAACAGAATCCCTGTATATTTAACCTTGTGAATGTTAACATGATTCAGCTTTGTTTAAAGTATCAATTAAAAGTTGTTTCTTAGCATCATCCTTTATGCCTTTCTCCCTTAAATACCTTTTTGCTAGAGTTTTCTTAGAAACTTGCTTAGTAATCTTATGGTTTGTATTTACTTGAATACTAGTTTTCTTAGGTAAAATAGTGTAATAATTGCCATCATCCTTAATTTCATCTTCGGATTCAACATCTACGAATTTTGGGAATCCTTTCAATTCTACAAATTCCATAGATAAATCCGAATAAAGTTTCCAATATCCCAATTTACAATCTTTATCGGTTCTTCTCTGTTGTAAAGGAGCACCAATCATATAAACCTTCTTTGATAACCTCTGTGGTTTGTGTATATGACCGCAAAGGATTAAATCAAACCTATTCAGTACATTCAGATTTAGATTTTCTACTGAATCAATCTCCCTACCATCAGTATCTTTTGCTCCAGGATAATCTGTGTGAAGCATAAGGATATGTTTCTTACCTTTTTCTAATTTTAGATTCTTTAAGTAATCCGATAAACCTATATTATGATCTACATAAGGAACTCCATGAACAATAATATTTTTATGATAGGCAGATATGGGTCTATGGTGATAATCCATAATTTCTATACCATACCTCTCCACTAAATAAAGCCAACTAAAAGGATGTTTATTAATCTGACTTAATTCTTTTGTGCAATGATTTCCTGTTATAGCCAGTATATTTAGTCTATCCAGTTTATTAAATTCATTATAACATATCTTTGCTAAACTTTGGTCCATAGTTTCTGGCTTATGAAAGAAATCTCCACAGAATAATGCTGGGCAATTATACTCTTTACATTTCTCTTGTATAATCGACAAAACCCTGAAATGATTCAGGGTTCTTTTATTGTCTTCATTGAACTTAGCCCATAAATTTAGGTGTAAATCCGAGAAAACTATTGCTATTACTTGTTTCTTCATATTAATCCAATCTTGACATTATCATGTGTATTCTGTCGTAGAAATCTAATTGGGGTACTACTAATATATCTATTACACTTAAAGTACTCCACTGAGTTAACAGGTTACCCATTATATCTGACATCTGAGCCTGATAATACCTATTTTGGATTCTTTTACCATTGTCTTCCATTGGCCATTCTTTCATATGGTACATACTCAAGGGAAGGTATATTAATAAATCACATTGTTGAACTGTAAGATCTTTGCATATATCTAAGAAAGCATCTACTTCACATTCTGGGATATGAGTAGATTGTTTATATATGAAATAAGCTGCTAAATCTACATAACTACGGTCTGTTACAAAAGTTTCTTTATCCTTGAAAAGCTTATTTCTCAGATTCAACAATTGATAATCCTTGTTTATGAGTTCTCCACATTCTTGGTGTAAAAACTCAGCATGGTGCATCTCTTTTGTATCTGGCATTAAATCTGACATACTACCAGATATAAAGGGTATACCATATTTGGTTTCTATGAACTTTGCCAAAGTGGTTTTTCCTATTCCACTTGGCCCTACAAACATAATTCTTTTCATGATAACAAATCTTTAAATGGTTTCATAAATTCATTTGTCATAAAGGATGCTAAAGAGTATTCGATACAGACTTCTTTGAATTTCTTGTATTTTATCTCCTTATTAGCAAACTTTTTCATAGGTAACTTGGATAATGGTACTTCTTTTTGAAATAATCTTAAATCTATAAGCTTCTTATTCCTTTCTGCAATCTCTACATGAGAAGTTTGATGATGATGCTCTAGAAATTTATCCAAAGTACCATATTCGTCCAATATTTTCCTAGCTTTTACAGGACCAATACCCGGTATACCTTTAATATCATCCGAAGTATCCCCCACCATTGAAAGGTAATCTACTGTTTCTTCAGGAGAATATCCGAATAGTTCCTTACAATTACCCTGATGAATCATCTCATCTTTTCTTGGATTGTTTATCTTTACGTCTTTACCGATAAGTTGATTAAAGTCCTTATCGGATGATAGTATGATTACCTTCTCAGTGGGTTTTTTATTTAAAACTAGGTATGCTAAGAAATCATCTCCCTCATATTTAGTAGAATTATGCTTATCAAAAACATATTTAATTCTTAGGAGCTTAAGCATACCCATAATAATACGTTTTTGAGATTGAAGAGATTCATAATCTACTGAAATATTTTTCCTATGTCCCTTATAATCTGGTAACAAAGCATCTCTATAAGGAGAGTGTCCATTATCAAAAGTTATAATAACATCATCTGGGTCCCACCTATGTAAGAACCCATGTAATGATCTAAAAAATCCGAATATTGCTCCACTTGGTTTTCCATCGGTAGACTTAAGCTTTTCGAATTTGTGGAAACTTTGATGAAGTATATTCTCTCCATCTATTAGTAATATTGTTTTCTTACTCATCGTCTTCCTCCTCTTCATCTTCTGATTCATTATAGGATTCGTATTCTACTCCATCTATGGGATAACAGTTTTCTGTAAGAGCTTCTAGTTTCTTACGAGTAGTACCAATGGTATTTATATCTGCTTTCCTTAAAAGCTTTCTTCTTAAGTCGTCGTCTTCTTCCAAAAGCTTTTGAAATTTCTCCTCTCCTCTTGCAAGAGTTTTATCCTTGAGTTTATATACTCCACCTGAGGATTTAACGATTATATCGTTTTCTACCAATACATCTTCTAATCCAAAGCATCTATCAAATCCAACCTCATGGAACTTAGGATTGAAGTATACTGGGCATTTGCTGATTGTAGGTCTTGGAGGAGCAACTTTATTTTTAATAAGTCGAACCGTGACGAGTTTCCCAGCTTTGCGTTCTTTACCCTTTTGCTTAACAGTGATAGATCTTCCTGAATAGAAAGCAGCTCTGATTGAAGCGTAGAACTTAAGTGCTGCGCCTCCTGTAGTTGTTGTATTATCTTTTCCGAATCCAACATTCAATGCAGTTCTTAATTGATTAATATAAATCTGTGTAACTCCCAGTCGATAAAATAATTCACTTCTGATACGGAAGTATTTATACAAAGCCTTTGCTCTACCTCCCATCTCTGCTTTAGCATCCGTCATTTTTGAATCTATGTTATCTGCACAATCCATAGCAGCAACTGAATCTATTACCAGAAGTATGGGCTCATTGTGTATTAACTGAGATCTGAAATATAATGCTAAGTCTGCTACTGCATCCGCAACATTCTCAATACGAGTATCATTAACTACTGTAACTCTTTCTGGATCAACTCCATTAGTTTGAGCCCAGGAATTCATCCATGATTGTTCAGCATCTACCCATATTACATGCCCTCCCAGTTGTTGACATGAATAAGCAAAGTTGTAAGCTATAAGTGATTTACCAGAGGATTCTTCTCCTGCTACTTCTAGGATTTTACCAAATGGGATTCCTCCACCAAAGGTATAATTCAATGCAAAGAAAGTACTTGGTAACCATAGACCTGTTTCTTTTGTTTCAGAAGCAAGTACTATTGATGACCCATATTTCTTTAGTAATTCGTTTTTAGAGGGAACTTTTAAACCCACTTTTCCTTTTGCCATACTGTAATGTATTAACATAAATAAAGGAGATAACCAATTTCTTGAATTACCTCCTCTACCAACCATTTATAAAACCAATTTATCAAATATCTGACTTATACTTTCTCTTTTTCTTCTTAGGTTCATCATCATCCATGTAGTGATCCTTATGAATGCCTTTCTTTTTCTTCTTTGGTTTTTCATCCTCTTCATCAGAATCTCTTCCTTCTTTTAAGAATGATGCCAAAATTTCTTCCAGTTCATCGTAATCTTTAATCTGAGATCTTACTATGGATTCCAAATCTACGTTACCTGAATACTTCTTGTCAAGTTTAGTAGGTTTACATGCACGAGCAGAATATGTAGTATCATTCTTACCTGAACCAGAACGGATAATTTTTATATCGTATCCAGTTCTTGGGTCTGTCATATCTCCAGCTTCGTCTTCATCCAAGTAAAGGTCGATAATATCCTGGTATACTGATCTTGGGATTAATACTCCCTTATCTTTTCCTTCATAATCTACCTTAGTACCTTTCTCATCTGAATATACTATTCCACCCACTACGTATTTTGTTCTTGGTACCAGCATCTTTGCAAGTTCCTGGTCATCTGGGTCTTTTGAGTTTTTCAGTTCTTGGTACTTTTCCATAAATGGGCATGGTTCATCAAAAGTAGCCGGGGAAATAACTCCTCCCAAATCTTTATTCAGATAGAACTGAATCAATTCAATACCCAATTCTTGATCATCGCCTGGGGATTTGATTCTCATTCTTAAGGTTCCCTCTTTAGGGAATACCAATCCACTACCATTACCCTTGGATTCTAATTGTTTTTTCCGGGCTAACATCTTATCTTTAGTAGTCATGCCACTAGAAGATAATTTCTTTTTCTTTTTGTCCTTATCTTTAATCATATCAATCTAAGTTATTGGGTTCTGAGTATGAAATCTCATTTAAAGCTAATACGGTGAACAGACCCTTTTCATAAAAGGGTTGTAATTCCTGAGGTAAACAGTTTTTATCGAATTGATGTTCTTTACCAGCATACAGTCCATACTCGATTATACGACCGATTTCTACGTGGTCCTTGTAAGTTTGATATTCTTCTGTGATTACACCAGATTTAATAACAACACCCTTACGAGGAACTCCTTCCTTTACCATATCTGGGATAATAATCCCAGAAGCAGTGGTATTAATCTCTTTGGGAGAATATACCAAGATTTTATTTTCTACAGGCAAACCTGGAATACTATTACCAAGCTTCTTAGCTACTAGAGTTGATATAAGTTGTAAATTATACATATATTTATAAAATTTAGTTAGTAATCTTTTATAGTTCCTACTGTAACTTACGGATATTGGCATTAAGAGTTCTTAAGATGCCCTCTCTACTCTCATAAGCTTTACAGATAGCTATAAATTTATTAGCTTTAGCTGCAGCTTTTAGATACCTTTTGCAAATAGATTTATATTTGGGATTTATATTAGCCTTATGAGATACGTAATCATTATTGAACCTCTCATTAGAATCTTTTATAAATACCCATGCAGCAGAATATGCTTCCTCTTTTTCTCTTGCTAAAGCATCTCTTTGTTTTATATACTTATCTCTTAATGAAGCAAGTATATAATAACTAGAGGGAGAATCCTTTAGCTGAGAATTTAATAAGTTCTCATTGATAGATAATTCCTTTTGAATATCTATTTCTAAGGTTCTACCCTCAAATACTACCTTAAGTTTATTTATCTCGGTTTTCATCTTTCAACTTAAAAACGTTTTTCATATCTTCTGCAGAATACTGACCACTTTTGATATCTCTCTTAACTTGTAGGAAAGCAATCTTAGCCCTAGAATCTAATTTGGGATAACTAGTAAGAGATTGATATTTATCCAACAGATTATATAAAGAGTATAATCGTAAATCGCAAAGGTAATCTATACCAGCAACTTCAAGTAATTTCATGAAGATTACATAAAATCTAAGAATAGTATCATCAAAGCATTCTACTGTTTCTTCATCCATCTTAGAAAGTGAATGAGTTCTGAGTGATTCTATGTTTGAATTGAGAAACCTTATGTGTTTTCGGATAGAGTTTATTAACCTTCGGTCTTCATGATGAAGTGTTTTGTGTAATCTATCCAAAATTTCATCCATTTCTTGGAATGATTGTTCTAATACTCCGGATAATATGTAAGTTACATTGATTACCTTGTCAGCCTCTTTCTTTAATGTGTCACATTTTTCCATAATCTAAAATTTATTTTATTTATGTGGACATAGTATCCTCTTTCTTCACTTCTGTAGGTGATTTTGGATTTTCTTTATGACTTATCTTAAATTTACAGCTTGGGCATTCTACTACTCGTATAATCTCATAATCCGTAGGAGATTCTAAAAATTCACTACGTATTTCACAAGCATCGTATTCAAATTCGCAATCACATACTGGGCATTTAGCTCTCCATACCGTGGGTCCGTTTAAAATCTTCTTCATGATTTTCGTAGTTTAACATTATGTTTTCTTAAAATACTATAAAGTAGTTTAGTGGATATCCTAAATTCTTCTAATATATCTTTTCTGGGTATTCCAATATTGTATTGATATATCAACTTATTTTCATCCACCTTTTTCTTCTTACGAAATGGGAATCTACCATCTCTTATACACTGTTGAATATTATCTCTTGGAGTACCCCAATATAAATTACTTACCCGATTATTTAAAGGATTGTTATCCTTATGACATACTACTAAAGTATGATTATCATTTGGTAAATAAACTTCTGCAACTAATCTATGTCGATATAAATTAGCTCTTTTACCAGAATCAGATATTAGATTATTAGATATATACCCAGTACTCTTTGCTACTGGTTTTATCAATCTCCAAGTACCACTATGAATAGAATATAATCGGCCATTCTTACATATGTGATATTTAGAGAATCCTTCAATAGGCATATTACTAATGTACTTTCTTTTCATATCCCTCTTTATATTTCTTTATCTCCTTCTTGAATATTTTAGGGTAATCTTTTATCTTTATATGCTTATATTTCTTATGCTCTTCCATGTACTCTTCTACTGAAAAATCGGGTTCGAGCATTTTTCTATAATCATATCCAGGAATAAAAGGTAGTTCTTCTGCCATCGATCTACCTATAACAAAGTCCATTTCCATATCTAGATCGTCTATCTGAAAACCAAAATAGGGTTTAGTTAATGGGTTTCGATAAATTTGCCACATCTCATAAATACTCCAGGTATTTATATTTTCTGGTTTAGTGATTTGGTAATTAGCATCATGAACCAAGCATACTGATTTTGTAGGAGGTAATTTTCCTTGTCTCATAAGGTAGTATATTAATATACTTCCAAATAAACACATATCTGATGCTGCAGATTGACAAGGGAAATTCAAGGCTAATCGTAAAGCATAAGCTTCTTCTCCTCTATCTGAAGAATAAATTTGGGGTAATCTTCGTTTTCTACCAAATAAAGAAACTAAGTACCCATTCTTTCTAAGGAATTTCTCTTGTTTCTTTAAGAAAGTTTTTAACTTAGGATGTTGACCAAAGAATATATCCATTTCCTTTTGGGCTTCTTCTGGTGTAACTATGATACCCGATTTGGGGTCAGATAATTTTACTGCTAGTAATTTAGCACCAATACCATAAATAAGTCCAAATGCAATCTGTTTAGCTTGCTTTCTCCTTACCTTCCATATCTTATGATCTGGATGGTTTTCATCTTCATATATTTTTAAAGCTTCATCATAAGATACATGATATTTAGTAGCAGCAATTGCCAAATGAGGATCCTGACCTGAATTAAAAGCATTTAAGTAAGTTTCATCTCCAGATAAGTGAGCCATAATTCTTAACTCTGCCTGGCTAAAGTCACTAGCAATATAAAGGGTTCCTTTTGGAGCAACTAATTGCTTCTTTATATTTGGGTCTACTGAAGTCTTAGGTATTTGTTGAGCATTTGGTTCTGCTGAAGATAACCTTCCTGAAGTAGTTCCATGAATAAGGAATCTTCCATGTAATCTATCATCATCTTGGGTTTTCTCATGCCAACCTTCAATATAGGTTTTATACATTTTCTCTAAACCTCTCAACTCTAATAAACTATCCAAGAATACTGCCTTTGGTGAATCAGGTTTTTTGACAGTTAATCTTAAGTTAGTAAGAGTTTCTTCATCAGTACTTGGTTTACCAGAATCATTCTTTTTGATTACCTCAAAATTAAATCCTTCCTCTGAATACATTAATTGAGGTAAATCTACTGAACTACCTAAACTTACAGGTCTAATTAACTCTAATTCCTTTTTCGTAGTAAAAACTCCTGCTCGTATATTAGCAATCTTTTGTTCCCTAGATTGTATCTTTCTCTTATCTACTCTAGGGTCTAAATTTTCTATCTCTTCCTCTAATTTAGCAATGTATTTTTCAATCTTGGATTGATTATATAGTTTAGTAAACTTCTTTACTTTAGGCAAATTATATATTGCTTCCTTAGCTGCTTCTATCTTTGGTAAGTAGGAATCTAACAATTCTTGGTTGAATGCCCTATCTACATATAAACCATTCTTTTCTACAGAAGTTAATACCCTAGAAGCAGTCATGATTAAATTACGGTAAGTATTATATAATCCCAAGTCAATTAGCTTCTTTTCGAAGAAAAGCATTAATCTAAGAGTATAATCAGTATCTTGACATCCATAGTGGCAAAGAGGTTCCATTTCTTTTTTATCCCATGGAATCTTATCGAATTTATCTTGCTTTTCATAATCTCCGTATTCTGGTAAATACCTTCTTACCATAGACTTCAAGTCATTGGGTTTTTCTTCATTCAAGAGATATTTAGCAAGCATACCATCCAAACATACTCCTCGATAATAGATATTATACTTCTGAAAGATCTGGTCATCGAATTTGTAGTTCCAAGCAACTTTAACTACATTTGGATTTTCAATTACCTCTTCACCAAATTTACGAAGCATCTTTTTCCAATCCCAATCACTAAAAGTATACTTTTCAGTTTCGAAATGATCTAAAGGTATAGAACATCCAAAACCTGGTTGAAAAGTTACTGATAGTATAGTTGGTTTAAAAGATTTGTTATATATTGGCTCGGCATTTGTTTCAAAGTCTACAGAAGCATAACCAGTTTGCTTACAGCATTGGATAAGTTTCTTTAGCTCTTGTTTATTGGTTATAATCTTATATTTCGTTTCCATACTAGAAGTTTTTTAAATAAAATAAGGAAGTATATCTTCCCAGACCTACTTCCTTAAACCTGATATGAGTTACTTTAAATCATTTTGCGAAAATGACATCAAAACAAAATAGAAATAAAGCATGTATTATATGATAGTATCCTCAAATACTCTTAGAGAACTGGCTAACTTATCCCAGTCTTTTTGATAAGTATGTAATGAGTCTATAGTGTGATACAAATAACCTGGTTTTACTCCAACCTCTTTAGCTACATATTCCATTAGTCTCCATGCAAGGTATACATCATTACCAAAGTGAGTAACAAAGTCCGAACTTCTTTGGTGATAGCAAATGTGTAATACCTTCTCTCCCTTACTATTCTCTCGGATAAGGAAATCATAGTACATAGAGCAGGGTATACGTCTACTACCATCATACCAATCGGTATCTAATCCGTCCATATCACCATTGAATATTGGTAATACTGCTTTACGAGTGTCATTATCGTCCTTCAGTAATCTTATCAATGGTTTAATAACATGGATGATTCTCTCATTATAGGTATAATCAAATTTACCATTTACCAAGAACTGTTCCCATAAATCTTTTCTTAATTCCCAAGCTTTACCTGGATTAATTATATCAGAGGTATCAATCCTTTCTTGAAACTCAGCATCTGCCCATTCCCTAGACCTTGAATAGAAGAATAACCACGTTGGATCTTGCAAAGAAGTTAAGCAATATTGTTGGCAAATGATCTCTTTAGTTACAAAATCTTCATTACCTTCAATATTCTTATTCTGGTAAGTCTTTGGTTTTACAGTTTGACCATAACTGTTGAGTTCTCTGCCCATTTCAGACATTAACTCATAACTACTGCTATAAATTCTCATTTCTTCTGTTTTAAAAGTTTCTTCTTATATGCTTTACGTTGAGAGTAAGAGATTACATTCTCGGGATATTCGATATCTTCATATTCAAGAAGTAATTCCTTTGCTTTCATAGATTTATATGTTTCCTTATATAAATCTGGTCGAAGCACTTTAAAACTTCTAAAGAATACCTTAAAACTAGAGAAATCTTTCTCTTTACCGTTTTGAAATTTATCAAATACCTCATTCAACCTCTTTATCCAAGAATTTTCCTTATCAGTTCCCTTTAATACCTTCTTCAAAGGTTTATGAGTATGATACATCAGAAGTGTTTCTACATTCCCATACATTTGAGTGGCAAATAAATTGATTTGTACTGATTGTTCTGGTCCGTACACATATTCCGCCATTCGTTGTATTAGTAAGAAGTCGAAGATTAACCTTTTTGTTATCTCGGATGCCCTGATTACCATTGTAATAACAGGTATGTCTTCCCCAAATCGTTTGGAGAATGTAGCAGCAATTAAACATTGTTTACCGTTATCGTGATGATTATTAAACATATAAGTAACGTTGTAATTCTGATTATACTTGGTTTTTAGTACTCTCAGCTTACTACGCAATAAATCAAGCTTATTGAAATCAATGTAATTGTTCAGTAAGCTTGTCCACTTAGTCTCTTTATAATTGAAACATCTACCATAATCAAAATCTGGGTCTACCCAAGCTTTACGTATTTTTATAAATACGTTATATACCACAGCTACTCCACTGTTTGCGGTAGCACCTTTTGCAAATAAAGATGGTTCTAGTCTTAGAAATCCTTCATTTAACTTTTCCCATGCTTCTTGTGAAGTAGCAAATTCTAATGAATGGATTTGCTCTTCTGTATTAAGCTCTAAGCCATTTAATTGTTTATTCCAACCTGACACAAATACCTCCTTTCATTAATATTGTGTAGTGATTCTCCATTCATTCAACCGTTCTTTCTTGAAATACAGCTCGTATATACCCAATGGAGTAAATCCCATTATTGATAGAAATCCCATATAATAATAGAATGCCTCTACCAGCCTATCCTGGAATTCTAGTTCTTTAGTTATTACTGGTGACTGTTTCCATGTACGATTCTTAAGAGTATTTCTAGCAAGATTCAAAACATACACTATCTGAAACAAAATATTTTTCTCATCGGTATGCAAATTTGGACTCATTTCCTTGAATCCCTTTATATACTCGGAAGTTTTATCCTCAATTGTTTCGGATATTAGCTTGAAATTTTTGAATATACTACTAACGGCATCCATCTCTAAAATCATATGAATACCGAATGCCATTACATCTTCTAAGTTTTCTACTGCCTTTTGCCCTTTAGTCAGTTCTTTGTTTGCCCAACTATAGATATCCTCTGGCAATATATTAGCATATATCAGAGCTGATAAGAAGAATCCTATTGCATCTGCTTGTTCTTCATTAGCATTCTGTAGATTGTTGATTATCTGAATCTCTTCTACGTCAGTATATAAATTGGTATTCCATCCCTTGTTTTCTAGAATATCATTTATATTAGAAGTAGATTCATAACCCTCCATTAACTCCTCTACTACTTGAGATATAAGGGTTTTCATAAGAGATTGATTTTTAGTACTGTTAATATCCATGGGATATTCTGGTAACCTTTCTAAGGGTTTATAACAGTCTAATTGACGATAGCCAATCTCATACATATTCTCAAGTTCAAGCCCCTGTTTGATTTCAGGGGCTTTTTCTTTCAGATTAGAAATATCCATAGTAATTATTCTTTTTCTGGTACTGTATGATAAGAGAATAAATGTAATACTTGAACTAATACACTTCCAGCTTCGATTCCAATAATCTCAGAAGTTGGGTTGAATACACTTACCACTACTTCATCTCCTGGAACTTGACCAAGTACTTCTATACCGTATACTAACCCACTGTTGATGGAATTAGTTTCTTCATTTGCAGCTTTCAGTACGGATTTAACTGGAGTGAATTCTTCAATATGAATACCAGTTGGGATTAATAACCTGGTGTTCTGACCAAGAACGATAGTTTTAATATGACCCTCACTGTTTCTATCTAAGTCGAAAGATACTTTACCGAATCCTTGTGGATTAAAGATTCTATTCAACCAGTTCCATTTCTGTTTGATTACTCCGTTATTGTATTCCATGAGAATATCAATCGTAAGATCTTCAGGAAGATACAGATAGAATCCCTGGTCTGCTTTCTTGGGATATTTTACCTTTCTTGATACTGTATACTTTATATGAGAATTCTCTATCAGTTGTAGTCTTCTTTCGTGATCTTCTACTTTAACTTCTAGAGTTTTAAGCCGTTCCTCATGATTATTCAATTTAGATTCTGCAGTATCTAATCTAGTATCAAGATTATGTATCTCGGTAGTATGCCCGTTCACTACACTGTTTAAAGTTGAGTATCGATTCTCTAATACCGATATTCTATTCGCTAGTTCATCTAAAGTTGCCATATATTATGATTATTAATTGGTTGATCCGAATCCGTTATTACCTCTTGTTCCCCAAGTTGAAGCATCTTCATCAAATTCTTCCTTGATTACTTCTTCTGGTTCTGTAAGATAAATGGGTACATGAATAAACTGTACTAACTTGGTTCCAGCTTCTATTACTTGAATCTCATGAGAAGTATTATATACACCTATATGAATTTCTCCGGTATATGGAGAATCTACTATCTCAGCAGTATATATAAGTCCCTGCTTAGTTGATATACCAGATTTGTTTGCTGCCATCAACATAGAATCTCTTGGTTCTAATAAACCTCTGATACCTGATGGGATCAGTATTCTAGTAAAGGGAGAAATATAAATTACTTGTACCTGGTTATTTGAATTATATTCAAGTGTTACTTTACCAGGTTCGGGTATTTCACAATGGAATATCAACTGTGGATTAGCTTTTACTAAATCCTGTAGAGTTAAGTCTTTAGGGATATAGAAATCTAATCCTGCATCTCCTTCGTTTCCTCTTGAGGGAGATTTTACGTCTCTTACTTTGATAAATCTAAACTTGTTCATATTATATTACATTGTTTTAAAAGTTGGCCATAAGTTAATGTTGATGGATCTCCCTTGTGAATACCAAGAGAGTTCATCATCCTCCTTACATCTCTGCTTCCATTGCCGCATACATTAGTAAGTATATCCTCTTGTTTCACATAGTAATTTGGGTTGTTAAGGTATACCTTGAACATAGCCCATATCATTTCTATTTTTTGCATTCTTTATAAAGTTCTCTAATACGTTTTCTTGGTACTTCGAATTTCTCAACGGTTTTGGTAATAACTTCTTTTCTTTCTTTCCCTTTCCGAATCAAGCCTCGGATGTATTTCTTGATTCCAACCGTGTCTTCTAATACATCCAAATCTTTGTATTGATTCTTCTGTTCTAGCTCTTTCCTTGTGATATTCATATTCTGTGACATCTTGAATGCACATAATTCTGAGTCTCCACATAGTTTACATTCTTTAGTTGATAAATCATAACCAATACCAAAACAAGGGTCTGAATTAGAACCCAGTTCTGCAATATTAATAGGTTCTAAGGGATCCTGATTCTTGATATCAGGTAAAGTTTGTTTCTTCTTTGCCATAATTCCCAATTTAAAATTCTTTATGATAATATCTTATGATTTGAACATCCATCATCTCATCTTGATACAGAGTAATATATGAATGTCCTATACCATTTATAAATAGTTCCCTGATAGACAGAAGAATTGGTGGTACTTCTATTTCAGAAGTATATATCTGAACTTTGATTACTAACTCAGATTGAAAATGAATCATAAAATAATATTTAACTTCATCAGGCTTATCCCTGGATTTTTTGATAGGAGTTATATATTCTATTCCTATGCCATTGAATATATGTTCTGGAGGTATTACAGAACAATTGAATAATGATTTGATTTTTTGTAGAATCTTCATTGTTTATGATTATTAATGGTTAATGCCTCTTAACGTAACATGTAATATACCTTTCCTCCTACGGAGAAAAAGTATATACTCATAGTCAGAAATTATTATCCTTGAAAAGGCTTATGTCTAGGGTACTTATCCCAGAGCTTACTTAACCGGATAACTTTAAGTCCTTGATCTTGATAATACTTTCTTCTATGATTCCCATGCCTACTTAAATAATTCCCAGGATAATGTAAATCATCTAGGTAAACTTTGGATTTGGATTCATCCTTTCTTACCAATCGTCCTAAGAACTGAATTGATTTTTCTTGAGAATCCATACTGGCAGTATTCAACAGATATCTGAGCTTAGGAAAGTTTTTACCTCGAGCAATAATTGTAGTTGATACAAGGATATCTATTTTACCTTCCCTAAAATCTTTCATTATCTGTTGTCTTAATTTAGTATGAGTATTAACATGAACACAGGCAATATTATATTTATTA
>OHXC01000070.1_pt1 | contig 75573 bp, 62 predicted proteins | sample 1579891 | NCBI WGS metagenome assembly OHXC01 (sample SAMEA3882531, study PRJEB24775) | human gut metagenome | biome: human-associated habitat; feature: intestine environment; material: feces | place: Netherlands | collected 2009/2010
CAGAATGGCGTCCAGCACGGCGTCGGAGATCTGGTCGCAGATCTTGTCGGGATGTCCCTCCGTCACGGACTCGGAGGTAAAGAGATAATGTCTTGCCATAGCACAGTTCCTTTCTAGCGTTCCGTCCCCATCAAGCGGCGAAAAAAATGTGCGTTTCGACGGCGAAACGCACAAACGGATTTGGTTGCTTGCTCCTCATCTGTCGATCACCGCCGGATTTGGCACCTTGTCATAAGCAGGTTGCCGTGGGTTCATCGGGCCGTTCCCTCCGCCACTCTTGATAAGGCTGTGAAATTGTAAGGCACATTATACGCGCTTTTGCGCGCTTGTCAAGTCCAAAATTCCGAATTTCGTCAATTATTTTTCAGCCAGATCCACAGCCGCCGCCACCACGGCAGCTTTTTCTTTGGCTGGGGCGGGGCAGGGGGCGCGGCTTTTGCGACGGTGCGCCCGGCAAAGTACGTGTGCAGATACGTCTGACTGACAAACGGCTCGCCCGCGCCCTCGGGACGGATGTAGCTGCCGTCCGGCTGCATGATCCACGCCTGCCGGTTGTCGCGCCGCATGGCGCTGAGCACCTCGAGTACCTCCGTGCGCGCGCTGGGGTCGGTCACGGCGGTGAAGGCCTCGATCCGGCGCATGGTGTTGCGCTCGAGCAGGTCGCCCGAGCCGATGAACACCTCCTGTGCCTCCCCGCGGCCAAAGACGAAAATACGCTCGTGCTCCAGGTACCGCCCGATGATGCTGCGCACCGAGATGTGCTCCGTCCGCCCGGGCACGCCCGGCCGCAGGCAGCAGATGCCGCGCACGAACAGCTCCACCTCCGTGCCCGCCTCGCTCGCGCGCACGAGCCGCGCCATGACGTCCGCGTCGTTCATGGAGTTGACCTTGATGCCGATGTATCCCTCCGGGCCGAGGCGCGTCTGCGCCTCGATGTGCGCCATCAGCTGCGGCTTGTAGCCCTCCGGCGCGAGCCAGAGCGCCTCCGTCTCGCCGACGGTCTCGCCGCGCGCGAGCCGGTCGAACGTTTTCGCCGCGTCGCGCCCGATGGCCGGGTCGCTCGTCAGCAGCATGAGGTCGGTGTACTGTTCGGCGGTCTTTTCGTTGTAGTTGCCGGTGCCGACCTGCGTGTAGTAGCAGATGCCGCCGGGACACCGCCGCGTGATGAGGCACAGCTTCGTGTGCACCTTGTATTTCGTCAGGCCGTAGAGGATGTCGCACCCCGCGTCCTCGAGCATGCGCGAGTAGTCGATGTTGCTCTGCTCGTCAAAGCGGGCGCGCAGCTCGAGCAGGCACTGCACCTGCTTGCCGTGCTCGGCCGCGTAGGCCAGCGCCGCCGCGATGCGGCTGCTGCCGGCGAGCCGGTAGAGCGTGATCTTGATCGACACGACGTCCGGGTCGTCCGCCGCCTCGTACAGCAGGTAGACGAACGGGTTGATGCTCTGGTACGGCAGCGCGAGCAGCAGGTCATGCTGCGCGAGATAGGCAAAGTAGTCGCCCTTTTGCAGCGCCACGTTTTTGGCCGGCGGGATCTCGGAACACGTCAGCCCCGTGAGGTCGAACTCCCCCGGCATCGTGAGCACGAACGACAGATCCGTCGGCGCGCTCGTCACGAACAGCTGCCGCTTCGGCAGCCCGAGCAGCTCGCGCGCGAGCGCGCGCATCTCGTTCGAGACGCGGCCCTGCACCTGCGCGCGCACCGGCTCGAGCCGGCGGCGGCGCCGCAGCAGCCGCTCCATCACGGCGCGCAGATCCGCGTCGCACCCGTCCATGATGTCGCGCACGGAAATGTCGGCGCTGCGCGTCACGCGCACGATGGCCGTCTCGCGCACGCGCCGCTCGCCGAAGAGCAGGGGCGCAAAGTGCGCCACCAGCGGCGCCGTGAGCGCGAGCTTCTGCACGCCGTCGACCGTGAGCTTAAAAAACTTCGGCAGCTGCGTCGTCGGCACGAGCCCCGCGCCGCCGCGCTTGCCCGCAAAGCGCACGAGCACATACTGCTCGCGGTTGCGCAGAAACGGCAGCGGGTGCTCGGCGTCGAGCACCTGCGGGCTCAGCAGCGGGCGCAGCGCGTCGAACCGCCGCCGCAGCAGCACCTCGTCCGCCTCGTCGAGCCGGTCAAAGTCCAGGATCTCCACGTGCTGCTTTGCCAGCGCCGCCGTCACTTTGCGCCAGAGCGCTTCAAAATCTTTTTGCTGCCGCGCTGTCTCGTCATAGATCGCGCGCAGCTGCTCGCGCGGCGTCAGGCCCGTGATGGTCTCCGTGTGCCACGGCTGCAGCAGCGCCCGGTCGAGCAGCCCGCCGACGCGCACCATATAAAATTCATCGAGATTCGAGCAGTAGATGGACAGAAACTTCAGCCGCTCATAGCCCGGCAGCGTCTCGTCGGCCGCCTCGGCCAGCACGCGGCGGTTGAATTGCAGCCAGCTCAGCTCGCGATTCAAAAACAGGCCGGCATAGGCCGGGTCGGGCGCGCGGTCGGAAAACAGGCCGCGGCTGTCGCTCTGCGCGGCCATCTGCCGCAGCGCCTGCGCGCCCGGCAGCTCGGCGCCGGAATGGTGGGGCATACCATCGCCTCCTTGGGTTTCGCACGATATTAAACCATTATACCCGAACTGTCCAACATTGGCAATCCCCGCGCAAAAAGGTTGCAAAACCGGGGCGAGACTGCTATAATTTTGGCATACAAAACCCCGTGAACATTCTGGAGGTAAGATCATGGATGCATTCCGCGTGCTCGAAATCAAAAAGAGCGTTTTTGAAAACAACGACCGGCAGGCAGATCTGCTGCGCGAAGAACTCAAGCGCAATCACACCTTCCTGCTCAACCTCATGTCCTCGCCCGGCAGCGGCAAGACCACGACCCTCATGGCGACCATCAACGCCCTGAAGGACGATCTGCGCATCGGCGTCATGGAGGCCGATATTGACTCCGACGTCGACGCCGCGACCATCTCCACCAGCGGCGCGAAGGTCATCCAGCTGCACACCGGCGGCATGTGCCACCTCGACGCGGGCATGACGCGCCAGGGCCTTGAGGGCCTCGGCACTGAGAACATCGACCTCGCCATCCTCGAGAACGTCGGCAACCTTGTCTGCCCGGCGGAGTTTGACACCGGCGCCGTGAAAAACGCCATGATCCTCTCCGTGCCGGAGGGCGACGACAAGCCGCTGAAGTACCCGCTCATGTTCTCGATCTGCGACGTGCTGCTCGTCAACAAGATCGACGTTGCGCCGTACTTCAACTTCGACCTCGACAAGTGCGTCGAGCGCGTCAAGAAGCTCAACCCGAACATTCAGGTGTTCCCGATCTCCGCGCTCAAGGGCGAGGGCATCGAGCCGTGGGCCGACTGGCTGCGTGAGCAGACGAAGACCTGGAACGCATAAAAACCCGCAGATACGAGCAGGGACGCTCCCTGAGGGAGCGACCCTGCTCAGCTTGTCAAAGGACCTCGTAGAGTTTGCGCCCGCAGGCGCAAAGAAAGTCCAATCATTTTCTTCGGCGACATGTGCGTCGAAGAAAATACTGCTCGGCCTGCAAACGTGCGCGCCGTCTGCCTTGGGCGGACGGCGCGTGCGCTGCGGTCAGGCCGCAAACCTCTTTGTCAAAAAGTATTACTTTTTGACAGTCTCAACCGGGACGCTCCCGTCGGAGCGCCCCGGTTTTTTTATACTGTTCAGGCTCTGCACATCGGGCGCACGTATTTGAAAAACCGCGCGCAGTCGTGGTAGAAATAAAACACCCTGTCCGGCGTCAGGTCGAGCCGGTAGCCGCTGGCGGCATAGTCAAAGTCGCGCATGGTCTGCTCGGCCTTTGCCTCCACGGCGGCGTTCTGCGTCTCGAAATCGAACGGCCCGTGCTCGAACACGAGGTACTCCCCGGCGGGCACGTCCATGAGCTGCATCTGCGCCGGCACCGGCCCGGCATAGTCTGCGCTCAGGCGCACGCCGTAGGCCTCCGCCAGCGGGATGCCCCAGCTGCAGATGCGCCCCGTCGGCTCGTTGATCCAGGCCATGAGCTGGCCGCTGCCCGCGTCCTCGCCGGTACCGCCCGCATCGTCGAGCTTGCCCGGGATGCTCGCAAGCAGGCCGCAGATGGTCTCGCAGTCCTGCCCGGGGATCGCGCTCTGCCGCTGCCAGAAGTCCCAGTAGCCGATGCTCTCATAATTGCGGATGTGCAGGAACTTGTGCGCCGGGATGTGCACGAAATAGGTTTGGACCTCGCCCGCGTTTTGCGTCTCGTTCATGTTGCTTGCTTCTTCCATCAGATAACAGTCAAACGGCCGCAGGATGGTCTGGAGCACGACGGGGCCGGGCGCGGCCCGGTAGGCGCTGGGGCTCACACCGTAGGCTTTTTTGAACGCGTGCGTGAAGGCCTCGTTGGAGGAAAAACCGTACTTCACGGCGATGTCGAGAATGCCCGCGTCGCTGTCGCGCACGTCGCGCAGGGCAAACGCCAGCCGCCGCAGCCGCAGGTAGTCCCGGAGCGTCATGCCGGCCAGCTCCCGGAACTTGCGCGACGTGTAGTATTCGGAGTAGCCGAGCTTTTGTGCCAGCGCGCGCAGGGTCAGCGCTTCATCCTGCTGCGCGCGGATGCAGGCATCGATGATGGTGATGATGTCCTGAATGTTCCGGTGCCACTGTGCCATGCTGTGTGCCTCCTGACTGTTCGATGCGTCGATCTTACCGCAAATGCGCCGCCGCTGCCTGATTCTTGTTGCGCTTTTTTGCGGTGCGGCCGCGCCCCGGCGCGGTCATGTCATAGCTCATGGCCAGCAGCGTCTGGATCTGTGCATCCGGGGCGCTGCCGTCGAGCACGGCGGTGATCCAGTTTTCCTTATTCATATGGTACGCCGGCAGCAGCCCGGGCGTGCCCCGCAGGGAGGCGATCAGCACCGGGTCGCACTTGAGGTTGAGAATGTCGAGCATTTCCCGCTCCGGAAGGCCGAGCTTTTCGCCCGGAACCTCCATCATCAGCGCAAACCACTTTTGGTTGCCGGGGTGGCGAAACACCTCGTGGTTCGGATGGCGCGGCCACGGCCGGTCGGACACGGCATGGTACGTCTCCAGAATGTACTGCTTCCATTCGCTGCGGTCCATGGTCTGCCTCCTTCCGTCACGGGTTGGCCTGCGCCCACGCGCGCACAAAGGCGGCGAACGTGCGCACGAGCGGCTTGCCCTCGCTCTCCGGCGGGATGGCCATGGCGATCGTGCGGTGCGCCGGGGGATCGAGCGGGCGCACGACGACGTTGTGGTGGTCCGAGCGCAGCACAAGCTCGTGCGCGATGCAGATGCCCAGCCCGCTCTCGACCATGGAGATCATGGCGTAATCGTCCGCCGTCTGAAAGCGGATGTCGGGGTGCACGTGCGCGGCGTCGAGCACGCGCAGCGCGTCGCGGTTCGTGCTGTCGATCAGGCTCACGACCGGTTCCGTGCCGAAGGCCGCGACGGGCACGGCCTCGCACGCCGCCAGCGGATGGCCCGCCGGCAGCACGGCCAGCAGCCGGTCGCTGCACACGGGCACGATCTCGCCCGGCAGCTCGCTCGGCAGCGAGACAAAGCCCATGTCCACCGTGCCGCTGCGCACGTAGGCGTCCACCTCGGCGTACGCCCCGTCGAACAGGCGGAAGCGCGCCTCCGGATGCTGCACCTGAAACTGCTTGATCATCGGCGGCAGCCAGTTGACCGCCACGCTCTTGAACGTCGCAATGCGGATCGTGCCGCCGGCGCGCTCGCGCACCTCCTGGATGCGGCCGCGCAGGTGCGCATCCGCTGCGCACACCCGCTGCACGGCCGGCAGCAGTGCCTTGCCCGCCGGGGTCAGGTGCACGCCGCCGCGGTTGCGCACCAGCAGGGGAAAGCCGCAGTCGCGCTCGAGCCCCGCCAGCAGCTGCGTCAGCGCCGACTGGGACACGCCCAGCGCCTGCGCCGCGGCCGACACGCTCGCGTACTCCACCGTTTTTAAAAACGCCTCATATTGCCGCAGTGTCACACGTACCCGCTCCTTGTCCGAACTTTATCGCTTAAAATAAGATTATCTTATATTATACGCGCGGTTTCCAAAAAGTCAAGCGCAGAAATTTTCCCTGATATTGCAGGGGAAACGCCGCTTTTTTCCCGAAAAGTATGAAGAAATTGTTGACACGGCGGGGAAAGTGGCGTATCATACACACATATTGTTTTTACGGAAATTATATAAGGTTTCCTAATGAAAGGAGCAAAACATCATGGGCACTGCTTCGAGCGGTGAATGGATCGCCATATTACTGTATTTTGCGCTGGTCATCGGCGTCGGTGTGTATTTCTTCATCCGTGACCGCCATGTGGAGGGCGAGAAGGAGTATTTCCTCGGCGGCCGCAGCATGGGCGGCTGGGTCGCGGCGCTGTCTGCCGGCGCGTCGGACATGAGCGCGTGGGTGCTCATGGGTCTGCCCGGCTCGATCTATCTGTACGGCATCGGCAAGGTGTGGATCGCCGTCGGTCTGGTCATCGGCACGATCTGCGCGTGGGTGTTTGTCGCGCCGCGTCTGCGCCGGTATTCCATTCGCGCGAACGATTCGATCACGATCCCGCAGTTTCTCACCAATCGCTTCCAGTCGAAGAACAAGGGCCTGCAGATCATCTCGGCCATCGTGTTCGTCGTGGTCTACTGCGTTTACAGCGCCTCGAGCATCTCGGCCTGCGGCACGCTGTTCAACACCGTCACGGGCATGAGCGCCAAGACGGCCATGATCATCGCCACGGCCATCATCCTCGTGTACGTGTTTCTCGGCGGCTTCAACGCCGTGTGCTGGACGGACTTCTTCCAGGGCATGCTCATGCTTGCCGCGCTCATGCTCACGCCGATCCTCGCGCTGTTCGTCATGAAGGGTGCAGACTTTGTCGCACCGGTCATGGCCGTTCCGGAAAACTACTATAATGTGCTCTCCGGCGGCGGCTTCAACTGGAAGAGCATGTCGGATATCATTTCCGGTCTTGGCTGGGGCCTGGGCTACTTCGGCATGCCGCACATCCTTGTGCGCTATCTGTCCATCAAGTCCGAGCATGAGATGCGCAAGAGCCAGATCATCGGCTGCAGCTGGATCGTGCTCATTCTGGCCATGTCCGCCGTCGTCGGCCTGATCGGCCGCCAGTTCCTCGGCGAGATCGACAACGAGAACCTCGTCTTTGTGCACATGGTGCGCCGCCTGTTCCCGGCGTTCATCTCCGGCGTGCTTCTCTCGGCCATTCTTGCCGCGGCCATGAGCACGGCCGACTCCCAGCTGCTTGCGAGCAGCAGCGCCTTCGCCTCCGATATCTATAAGCCGGTCATTCGCAAGGACGCCACCGACCACGAGATGCAGTGGGCGGGCCGCATCATCGTCATCCTCATCTCCGTCGTCGCGTACTTCATCGCGGCCGATCCGAACTGCGGCGGCATCATGGCGCTCGTCGAGTGCGCATGGGCGGGCTTCGGCTCCGCGTTCGGCCCCGTGATCCTGCTCTCGCTCTACTGGCGTCGCCTGACGTATTCCGGCGCGGTCGCCGGCGTGTGCGTGGGCTTCGCGGTCGACGCTTTGTGGTATGCGTTCCTGTCCACGCCGACCGGCCTGTATGAGATCATCCCCGGCTTCCTGTGCGGCCTGATCGCGGCGGTCGTCGTGTCGCTGTGCAGCAAGGCCCCGTCGAAAGAGGTCACGGACCTGTTCGACCGCGCCTTCGAGCCCACGGACTGAAACAAAATCGTGCCTGACAGCCGTCCCTCTCCGGAGGGACGGCTTTTTTTAAGCGTGTCAAAAATACTTTTTGACACGCTTTCCAACGAGACCCACTGCGCTGGGCTCTCGTTGGAAAGAGCTGCGGCCCGCTGCAGCGCACGCGCCATGCGCGCACGTTTGCGGGCCGAGCGGAATTTTCTCCGCCGTACACGCCGCCAGAGAAAATGATTTCACTTTCTTTGCGCCTGCGGGCGCAAACTCTGTGAGGCGTTTCACATTTTCGCCCAAATGTCCCGCACGAGACTTGACAGGAACGCGGGGGAACTGTATGATTTAATAATAAAAGCGAACGGTATTAGTGAAATATCCATTTTTTCACCCGGCCGCGGCCGGAGAAACGGAGCGAACCGATCATGGATTTTTTTGAACAGATCGCGCGCGAACAGGTGCGCGCGATGATCCTCAACCACGCGCGCCGCGAGGACCTCAGCCAGATCTTTTCGCAGGGCGAGATGCGCCTGCTCGGCTGCCTCAATGCCGGGGCGGACGGCCGTACAGCCGGTGAGCTGAGCACGCTGCTCGACCTGAGCACGGCGCGCATCGCGGCCATGCTCAACAATCTCGAGCGCAAGGGCGCGATCACCCGCGCGCGCGACACGGCTGACCGCCGGCGCGTCGTCGTGCGCCTGACCGAGCAGGGGCGGCACGAGGTGCAGACGTCGCTCGACGAGGCAGTCGCGTGCCTGTCGGAGGTCTACCGCCGCATGGGCGAGGCGGACACGCGCGAGCTGCTGCGCCTGAGCGACCGGGCGGGGGAGATCGCCCAGCAGATTTATGAAGAGCAGAAGGAGGACGCGCCATGCGGGTGCTGAAATACCTGCGCGGGCACATCCCGGCCGTGGCGCTGATCGTGCTGCTGCTCGTGGCGCAGTCGTTTTGCGAGCTGTCGCTGCCGGCGTACACGAGCCGCATCGTGGACACCGGCATCCAGAGCGGCGGCATCGAATATGCCGCGCCCCTCGCGCTCACGGACAAGACCATGGACGGCGTGCGCCTGTTTTTGTCGGATGACGACGCCGCCGCGGTCAGCGCCGCCTACACGGATGCCGACGGCGTCTGGACGATCAACGACACGGCGCAGCTGCCGGAGCTGGAGGGCATCTTCATCCGGCCGCTGGTCATGTATGCCCGCCTGTCGGAGCAGGGGGCGAACACCGTGCTCGCCCTGCGCCAGCAGATGCAGGGCGGCCTCATCACGCACGAGGAGATCCTCGCGCGCGGCGAGGAAGCGCTCAGCGGCATGGGCACGCTCACCGACAGCGTCCTGCACAGCGCGGCCGTGCAGTTTCTCAAGACGGAGTACGCCGTCGCGGGCCTGAATGTCAACCACATCCGCAACAGCTACCTGCTGCGCACCGGTGGGAAAATGCTCCTGCTCACGCTCGGCATGATCGCGGCGGCCGTGCTCTGCAATTTTGTCGGCGCGCGGATGTCTGCCGCCATCGGGCGCGACCTGCGCGCGCAGGTGTTCCGCAAGGTGCTGTCGTTCTCGTCCGCCGAGATGGACAAGTTCTCGACGGCCTCGCTCATCACGCGCACCACGAACGACGTCACGCAGATCCAGGCGGTGTGCGTGCTGATCGTGCGCGTCGTGCTCTATGCGCCGGTCATCGGCCTCGGCGGCATTATCATGGTCGCGCGTACGAAAACCGGCCTCGGCTGGATCATCGCGCTGGCCGTCGCGGCGATGCTGCTGCTCGTCGGCGTGCTCATGAAGATCGCCATGCCGCAGTTTCGCACCATGCAGCAGCGCGTGGACGACGTCAACCTCGTCAGCCGCGAGGTGCTGACCGGTCTGCCGGTCATCCGCGCGTTCCACCGCGAGCGGCACGAGGAGGAACGCTTCGACACCGCGAGCGCGGCGCTCATGAAAACGCAGCTGTTCGTCAACCGGACCATGGCGTTCATGGGCCCGGTCATGACGCTCATCATGTACGGCGTCACGGTCATGATCGAGTGGTTCGGTGCGAAAAGCATCAACGCCGGCAATATGCAGATCGGCGACATGATCGCCTTTTCGACCTACGCCTCGCTCATCATCATGGCCTTCATGATGATCACGATCGTGGCGGTGCTCCTGCCGCGCGCCGAGGTCTCGGCCACGCGCGTGGACGAGATCCTGCGCACGCGCGCGAGCGTGCGCGACCCGCGCAGCCCCGAGCCCGCGCCTGCGGACGCGACCGTCACGTTCGACCACGTGTCGTTCCGCTATCCCGGCGCGGAGGACGACGTGCTGCACGACATCAGCTTCACGGCGCGGCCCGGCGAGGTCACGGCCATCGTCGGCTCGACCGGCTGCGGCAAATCGACGCTGCTGAATCTCATTCCGCGCTTTTACGATGCGACCGGCGGCACGGTCAGCATCGGCGGCGTGAACGTGCGCCGCCTGCACCAGACCGACCTGCGTGCCATGCTCGGCTACGTGCCGCAAAAGGGCGTGCTCTTCACGGGCGACATTCTCTCGAACCTCGAGTTTGGCGGCGACGTCTCGGAGGCCGACGCCATCCGCGCCGCCGCCACGGCGCAGGCCGAGGACTTCATCTGGTCGCGGCCGCACCACTTCCTCACGCCGGTGGCGCAGGGCGGGGCGAACGTGTCCGGCGGGCAGCGGCAGCGCCTGTCCATCGCGCGCGCCATCGCCAGGCACCCGCAGGTGTACCTGTTTGACGACAGCTTTTCCGCGCTCGACTATCAGACGGATGCCGCGCTGCGTCAGGCGCTGGCCAAACAGACGCACGACGCCACGGTCATCATCGTGGCGCAGCGCCTGAGCACGATCCTGCACGCGGATCAGATCCTCGTGCTCGACGGCGGGCGCATCGTCGGCTGCGGCACGCACAGCGCGCTGCTGCGCAGTTGCGAGACCTACCGCGAGATCGCGCTCAGCCAGCTCAGCGCCGCGGAACTCGGAGAGGAGGGCTGACCATGGCGGGTCCCAGACGCGGACCGGGCCGCATCCCGGAAAAACCGAAAAACTTCAAAGGCACGATCACGAAGCTCTTCCGCTGCCTCGGCCGCTACCGGCTGCCGCTTGTGCTCGTGCTCGTGCTCGCGCTGGCGAGCACGGCCTTCGGCATCGTCGGGCCGAAGATTCTCTCGACGGCCACGACGGAGCTGGCCACCGGCCTCGGGCGCAAGCTCTCGGGCCTCGGCGGCATTGACTTCGGCAAGATCGGCAAGATCCTGCTGACCGTGCTCGCGCTCTATCTCGTCAGCGCGGCGTGCAGCTTCTTCCAGTCGTGGATCCTCGCCGGCATCACGCAGAAGCTCGCCTACCGCCTGCGCGGCGAGATCAGCGCCAAGATCCACCGCATGCCCATGCGCTACTTCGAGCGCAACACCGTCGGCGACGTGCTCTCGCGCATCACCAACGACGTCGACACCATGTCCTCCGGCATGGCGCAGTCGGTCACGCAGCTCGTCACGAACGTCACCATGCTCGTCGGCGTGCTGGTCATGATGCTGCGCATCAGCTGGCTCATGACGCTCATCGCGCTCATCGTGCTGCCGGTCACGGGTGTGCTCACGGGCCGGATCGTCAAGCGCAGCCAGCGCTATTTTGTCGCCCAGCAGAAGAACCTCGGCGATATCAACGGCAAGGTCGAGGAGACTTACGCCGGGCACAACGTTGTCTGCGCCTTCAACCGCGAGGGCGCGACGCAAAAGGAGTTCGACGCCATCAACGCGCGGCTCTACCGCTCGGCGTGGAAGAGCCAGTTTTTGTCCGGGCTCATGTCGCCGGTGACGACGTTTGTCAGCAAGCTCGGCTACGTGTGCGTGGTCGTGCTCGGCGGCTCGCTTGCCGCGCGCGGCACCATCACGATCGGCGACATTCAGGCATTTCTCAACTACATGGCGAACTTCACGCAGCCGATCACGCAGCTGGCGCAGATCAGCACGCAGCTGCAGACCATGGCGGCCGCGGCTGAGCGCGTGTTCGCCTTCCTCGACGAGGCGGAAGAGCCGGCCGACCCCGCGCTGCCCGCCCCGGCGGAGCACATCCGCGGCGACGTGTCGTTCCGGCACGTGCGCTTCGGCTACGATCCCGCGCAGCCGGTCATCCATGACTGGAGCTGCGACGTGCCGGCAGGCAGGACCGTTGCCATCGTCGGCCCGACCGGCGCCGGCAAGACCACGATGGTCAAGCTGCTCATGCGCTTTTACGATGTCGACGCCGGCGCGATCTTCGTCGACGGGCGCGACGTGCGCGACTATGCGCGCGGCGACCTGCGGCGCGCCTTCGGCATGGTGCTGCAGGACACGTGGCTCTTTAAGGGCACGATCATGGAAAACATCCGCTACGGCCGCCCCGAGGCGACGGACGCCGAGGTCATCGCGGCGGCAAAGGCCGCGCGCGCCGACGCCTTCATCCGCACACTGCCCGGCGGCTACCAGATGGAGCTCAACGAGGAGGCGACGAACGTCTCCCAGGGGCAAAAGCAGCTGCTGACGATCGCGCGCGCCGTGCTGGCAAACGCCCCCATTCTCATTCTCGATGAGGCGACCAGCTCGGTCGACACCCGCACCGAGCAGCTCATCCAGGAGGCGATGGATCACCTCATGCGCGGCCGCACGAGCTTTGTCATCGCGCACCGCCTGAGCACCATCCGCAATGCCGACTGCATCCTCGTCATGCGCGACGGCAACATCGTCGAGCAGGGCACGCACAGCGAACTGCTCGCGCGCGGCGGGTTCTATGCCGCGCTCTACAACAGCCAGTTCGAGGACGTGGTCGCGTAAAGTATTCGGTGTTATGACAACCAAAACCGCGCAGGAATGCTGATTCCTGCGCGGTTTTCCCATTCAAACATGATGTTATGTAAACAGAAAAGTAAAATATACAGTTATGGTAACTGCATTATGAAAACCAAATACTTAGAAAATGCTTGTAATTTTAGAAAGAATGATGAATATAATTGGATTATGTAAACTGAATTATGTAAATGCAACGGAGCGACATGGGCGCTTGTACAATTTCAGTTATGGAAACAGGATTATGACAACCAAAATTAAGAAAAAATATTGATATTTCAGTATATTTTTATATTTATTTATCATTTATGTAAATATCATTATGTAAACATATCGCATAATAACCAGCCCCGCGCGAAGATTCTCGCGCGGGGCTGGGGAGCCTGGTGTATTTTCCGGTGGCTTTCCGGCGCGCTCGACTGCGGCGCGCCAAGGCGCCCCTTCGGTGCGGCGCGCTGCGGCTGTCCGGCCGGCCTTGGCGCGGCCGTGTGCCGGGGTGCGCTGCGTACCCGCCGCACACCCCGGCAGCCTTATGCGTACTCGACCTTGATGGTGTTCGTGTTGCCGCTGCGGCCGTTGATGATGCCGCCGGTGATGATGACCTTGTCGCCCTTTTCGAGCTGCATCACCTGCCGGCTGACCTGCAGCGCGTGGTAAAACAGCACGTCGGTGCTCTCGTACACCTCGCTCATAACGGGCGTGATGCCCCATGAGAGGGCGAGCTTGCGGTAGGCGCGCTCGTTCGTGGTCAGGCCGATGATGTCCGTCGGGCCGCGGAAGCGCGAGATCAGCCGCGCGGTGCGCCCCGTGATGGAGCAGACGGTGATGACCTTCGCGCCGATGTCGATGGCCATGCCGCACGTGGCGTGGCTGATGGCGTCGAGCGTGTCGTGGATCTCAAACTGCGTCTTGGGGAAGCGCTTGGCGTAGTTGATGTGCGCCTCGGTGTATTCGGCGATGCGGGCCATGGCGCTCAGCGCCTCGACGGGGTGCTCGCCCGCGGCCGTCTCGCCGGAGAGCATGATGGCGCTCGTGCCGTCGTAGACGGCGTTGGCCACGTCGGCGATCTCGGCGCGGGTGGGGCGGATGTTGTGCGTCATGCTCTCGAGCATTTCGGTCGCGGTGATGACGCGCTTGCCAAGCAGGCGGCACTTGCCGATGAGCTCCTTCTGGATGCTCGGCAGCTCCTCATACGGCACCTCGACGCCCATGTCGCCGCGGGCGATCATGATGCCGGTGCACTCGGTGAAGATCTCCTCGATGTTGTCGATGCCGGGCTGATTCTCGATCTTGGCGATGACGGAGATGTCCTCGCCGCCGTTGGCGCGCAGGAAGGCGTTGAGGTCGGCCAGGTCCTGCTTGCGCGACACGAAGGACGCGGCCACAAAGTCCACGTCGTTTTCGATGCCGAAGAGCAGGTCGCTCTTGTCCTGCTCGCTCAAAAACGTCTGCTTGAGCACCTTGTTCGGGAAGCTCATGCTCTTGCGGTCCGAGAGCACGCCGCCGGCGGTGACGCGGCAGATGACGTCCGTGTCGGTCGTGGCGGTGACGGTCAGGGCGATGAGCCCGTCGTTGACGAGCACGGTGTTGCCCGGCTCAAGATCCTGCGCGAGCCCGGCATAGCTCACGGACACGCGCTCGGCATTGCCGGTGACGGGCTCGGTCGTGAACGTGAACGTGTCGCCGCTGTGCAGCTCGATCTTCCCGTCCGCGAACGTGCCGATGCGGTACTCCGGGCCTTTCGTGTCGAGCATGATGGCGATGGGCAGGTCGAGCTCCGCGCGCAGCTTCTTGATCCGGTCGATGCGCACCTGGTGCTCGGCGTGCGTGCCGTGGGAAAAGTTCAGGCGCGCGACGTTCATGCCCGCGAGCATCATGGCGCGCAGCGTCTCCTCGCTGTCGCAGGCGGGGCCGATGGTGCAGACGATCTTCGTTTTTCTCATATCCGACTCCCTCTCCGCATGTTGCGGTTTACTTTTTCTTCTTGCCGAACCAGCGGCGCTCCTTGCGGTTGCGGCCCTCGGGCTCGTCAGCGGCGGTGATGTTCCGGGCGGCCTCGGCCACGGCGTCGGCGTCAAAGTCGACGCCCATTTCGGCCGCGGTGTTGCGCATCTGATCAAAGAACTCGAGCTGGGCCTTGAGCGTCTGGAGCATTTCGCGCGTGAGCGCAAGGCCGCTGCCGACGCCAGGGTCGATGATGATGCCGGTGTCGTTCGAGGAGAGCACGAGCGGGGCGTAGTCCTTCACGCCGAGCTCGACGCTGCCCATGTTGCGCCATTGCAGCAGGCGCGCGCGGTCGGTGAACGCGCAGAAGAACGTGCGCCCGTCGTCGGTGCGCACCTTGCCGAACTGCAGGTGCTGCTGGCCGTCTTCCGGGGCAGCTTCGCCCTCGGGCCGCTGGGCGGGGAAGAACAGCGGCGCCGCGATCATGGTCGCGGCCAGGCGCTGGAAGTTCTCCTTCGAGGCGTTGATCTTGCACGCGTCGAGCGCGTCGCGCAGATCCTCGGCCAGCGCGGCGCGCATGGCCTGCTCGGGCGTGCGCTCGCTGAGCTCGATGTGGAAATCGGGGTAGGCCACGCGCAGCATGTCCAGCGCGGTGCTCAGGCCCTGCACGTCTTCGTCGGGGCGGTCGTTGGCGGCCACGACGAACAGGCGCGGGCGGTGATTGGCGCTGCGGTCGACGATGCCGGAGGCGTAGAGCTCCTCGAGCTTCGTCTGGATGCACAGGGCGATGCAGTTGGGGTGCTCGCTCGTGGCGGTCACGGCGATGGCGTAGGTCTCGTCGCCGTCCTGCACGGGCATTTTCGCCGCTTCGAGAATGTGCGGGCGGCCGAGACCGTAGGCGGCCTCGGCCTTGTGCTGCTCGCGCTCGGCGTCGGTCATGTCGTCGATGTTGTCCGGCTCCGTGTAGGCGCCGGCGGCCAGCAGCTCCGCCACGGCCTTGCGGCGGATGTCCTGAATGCCGAGCAGCTGCATGGCGCGCGAGCGGTCGGCGGCGACGTGGTCGTACAGATCGTTAAAATTACTCATATGCTTCCTTCCCGGGACGCCTGGGCGCCCCTTGGTTTTCTTTGCCGCCATTATAACACACCCCGCGCCAAATGCAAAGCGCCGATTCACCGCGGCAGATTGCACAAACATTGCCGCAGGGCGCAAAAAAATTTCTTGCCGCAGATCGCCGGTTTCTCTTTGCAAGCGGCAAAAATGTTGCTATAATGATTTTGTATAAAAACTTGGGTTTTGGCGTCCGTATGCAGGACGCGGAGATTTTCAAAAAGAGAGGAAGTTACGATATGATTCCACACGGCAAAGAGATCAAGGTGTTCACCGGCTCGTCCAACCCCGACCTGGCGGACATGATCTGCAAGAACCTCGGCATCTCCCTGGGCAAGAGCACGGTCACGGCGTTTGCCGACGGCGAGTGCTCCATCTCCATCAACGAGCCCGTCCGCGGCGTGGACGTGTTCATCGTGCAGAGCACCTGCAAGCCGGTCAATGACAGCCTCATGGAGCTGCTGGTCATGATCGACGCAATGAAGCGTGCCTCCGCCGGCCGCATCACCGCCGTCATCCCGTATTTCGGCTATGCCCGGCAGGACCGCAAGGCCAAGGCCCGCGACCCGATCTCGGCCAAGCTCGTGGCGAACCTGCTCACCGTCGCCGGGGCCGACCGTGTGCTGACCATGGACCTGCACGCAGCGCAGATCCAGGGCTTCTTTGATATCCCGGTGGACAACCTTTACGGTGCGCCGCTGTTTGCCACGCACTACCTGCGCCGCTTCGGCTACGGCCGCGAGGACATGGTCGTCGTCTCGCCGGACGTCGGCAGCGTGGCGCGCGCGCGTTCCTTCGCCATGAAGATGGGCCTCGGCCTCGCCATCGTGGATAAGCGCCGCGAAAAGGCCAACAGCTCCGAGGTCATGAACATCATCGGCAATGTCGAGGGCAAGACCTGCCTGCTGCTCGACGACATGGTCGACACGGCCGGCAGCCTGTGCGGCGCGGCCAAGGCCATCGTTGAGGTCGGCGGCGCGAAGGAAGTGTATGCCTGCGCGTCCCACGGCGTGCTCTCCGGCCCGGCCATCGACCGCATCAACGACAGCGTCATCGACGAGCTGCTCCTGCTCGATTCCATTCCGTATCCGAAGGACAAGCCGGCCTGCGACAAGATCCACTATCTGCCCGTCGCGCCGATGTTCGCCGAGGCCATCAACCGCATCTATGAAGAGATGAGCATCTCCTCGCTGTTCGAGTGATGTTTTTTTCCGATCACGGCGGCGTGCAGTGGCTGGTCGTGTTCCTCGGCAACCCGGGGCTGAAGTATCAGAATACACGGCACAACGCGGGCTTTCTCACGGCGGACGTCGTGGAAAAGGACTGCGGCGTGCACATCGACCGGCTGCGCTTTCACGCGCTCACGGCACAGGCGGAGCTCGGCGGGCAGAAGGTCCTGCTCATGAAGCCGCAGACGTTTATGAACAACTCCGGCGAGGCCGTGGCGCCGGCGGCAAAGTTTTATAAAGTGCCGCCGGAGCATATCCTGGTCGTGTCGGACGAGATCCACCTGCAGCCGGGCCGCCTGCGCATCCGCACGAAGGGCTCGGCCGGCGGGCACAACGGGCTTAAGAGCATCATCGCTTGCCTCGGCACAGACGCCTTTCCCCGCATCCGCATCGGCGTCGGCGCGCCCCCGCACCCGGACTATGACATGCCCGACTGGGTGCTCGGCACGTTCCGCGGCGAGGACAAGACCGCCATGGACGACGCGGCCGTGCGCGCGGCCGAGGCCTGCGCGGTCTACATCCGCGACGGGGCGGACCGCGCCATGAGCCGCTTTAACTGAACACCTGTCAGGGGTTTCCCACGTCCACCGGAACCGCCGCAGCCGACCGTGGGGGCATTGCCGCCGGGCCGCGCGCGAAACCGGTCGATGCGCGGGAGACCCCTGATCTATTCGCAACTGGAGAAAAGGAGGAGCGCATCTCTTGAAAAAACACTGTATCGCCATGCTGCTCGCGGGCGGGCAGGGCTCGCGGCTGTATGCCCTCACGGCGAAGGTCGCCAAGCCCAGTCTCCCGTTCGGCGGCAAGTACCGCATCATCGACTTCCCGCTGTCCAACTGCGCCAACTCCGGCATCGACACCGTCGGCGTACTCACGCAGTACCAGCCCCTGCTGCTCAACCGCTACATCGGCAGCGGCCAGGCATGGGACCTCGACAGCATCGACGGCGGCGTGTACATCCTGCCCCCGTATCAGAGCGCGGGGGAGCGCGGGTCGTGGTTTTCCGGCACGGCCAACGCCATCTATCAGAACATGGACTTCATCGAGATGTATGACCCCGACTGCGTGCTCATCCTCTCGGGCGACCATGTGTACAAAATGGACTATGACAAAATGCTCCGCGCGCATGAGCAGGCCGGCGCGGCCTGCACGATCTCGGTCATCCAGGTGTCGATGGACGAGGCGAAGCGCTTCGGCATCATGAACGTCGGGCCGGACGGCTTCATCGAGGAATTTGAGGAAAAGCCCGCCCACCCGAAGAGCGACCTTGCGAGCATGGGCATCTACATCTTCGACTGGAAGGTGCTGCGCAGGTATTTGATCGAGGACGAGGCCGACCCCAACTCCGACAAGGACTTCGGCAAGAACATCATCCCCAAGATGCTCGCCGCCGGGGAAAAGCTCCTGCCGTACCGGTTCGAGGGCTACTGGCGCGACGTCGGCACGATCGTCAGCCTCTGGGACGCGAACATGGATATGCTCTCGCCCACGCTCATCAATCTCTATGACCCGAAGTGGCCCATCCGCGCCAAGAGCCCCATCCGCCCGCCGCACAGCATCGGCCGGCAGGCGGAGGTCGTGCACTCGATCATCACCGAGGGCTGCACGATCGAGGGCCATGTGGAAAACTCCGTGCTCTCCAACTCCGTCACCGTCGGCGCGGGCGCGCGCGTGCTCTACAGCATCCTGCACCCCGGCGTCGTCGTGGAGCCGGGCGCCGTGGTGGAGTATGCCATCCTCGGCGAGGGCACGGTCGTCGGCGCGGGCGCGCACGTCGGTGCGCAGCCGGACGGGACGGACGCCTGGTGTGTCGCCACGGTCGGCCCGGACGTGGCGGTGCCCGCCGGGGCAACGGTCCCGGCCGGGGCCATGATCTATGACGGAGCGGAGGTGCACGCATGAGCAAGGTACACGGCATCGTTTACGCATATCACAGCTCCCCGCGGCTTGGGGACCTGACGCGCTACCGCACGAACGCATCGCTGCCGTTTTGCGGGCGCTACCGGCTGATCGACTTTGCGCTCTCGTCGCTCTCGAACGCGGGTGTGCACAGCGTCGGCGTCATCATGCAGCGGGACTATCAGTCCCTGCTCGACCACCTCGGCAGCGGCAAGGCGTGGGATCTGTCGCGCCGCAGCGGCGGGCTGCACCTGCTGCCGCCGTTCGGCGTCAATACGCGCGGCGACTATACCGGCACGGCCGAGGCGCTCAACGCGGTCATTTCCTACGTGCGCAATATTCCGGAGTCGGAGATCGTGCTCATGCCGGCGGACATCGTCTGCAATCTCGACCTTGCCGCCGCCATCGCGCAGCATGACGCCTCCGGCTGCGGCATCACGGCCATCTGCCGCGGCGGCGCCGTCACGGGGGAGCACCACCGCTACCTCACGGACGCGCACGGCCGCGTCACGAAGCTCATCACGAGCGCGTCGGCCGGCGCGGGCGTCGCCGCCATGGAGATCTACATCGTCAATAAGGACGTCCTGCTCTCAATCCTCGATTTCTGCGCGCAGGAAAACCGCTTCCACTTCCACCGCGACGGGCTGTTTGAATACCTCGGCCGCGGCGGCACGATGGACGTATTCCTGCACACGGGCTACGCCGTGCGCGTGGACGCGGTCGCGGACTATTTTGCTGCCAGCATGGATATGCTCGATCCGGACGCGCGCGCATCGCTCTTCCCGGCTGACCGCCCGGTGCGCACGAAGGAGCGCGCGGACGTGAGCACATACTACGGCGAGCACGCGCACGTGGAAAACTGCCTTGTGGCCGACGGCTGCTTCATCGAGGGCACGGTCACGGACTGCATCCTGTTTCGCGGCGTGCGCGTCGCGCGCGGGGCGCACCTGAGCCGCTGCATCGTCATGCAGGACACCTGCATCGCGGCGGACGCCATTTTGCAGTACGCCATCGCGGACAAAAACGTCCGCATCGGCCCGGCCGTCACGCTCACCGGCTGCGAAGCCCTGCCGATCGTGATCCCCAAGGGCAGCGAGCTCTGACCCGAACGAACCCAGAAAAGGAAGATTCGATTTTATGCCAATGACCAATCAGATTTCCCGCGATGAGCTGCGCGGCGCCATTGCCGACAAGCTCAGCGCACATTTCGGTGTCACGGCCGAGAACGCGACCGATGAGCAGGTCTTTCAGGCTGCGGCCATCGTCATCCGCGAGATCCTCTCGCGCCTGCACACGTTCGACAGCCGCACCGCGCCCGAGCGCGAGGTGCACTACCTGTCGATGGAGTTTCTCATGGGGCGCTCCCTGATGAAGGACGCCTTCAACCTCGGCATCGGCGACGCGCTCACCGGCGCGCTCGAGGATCTCGGCCGCAGCGCTGCCGACATCTTTGAGACCGAGCCGGACGCCGGCCTCGGCAACGGCGGCCTCGGCCGCCTCGCCGCGTGCTATATGGACAGCCTCGCCACCGAGGGCATCCCCGCCACGGGCTATTCGTTGTGCTACGAGCTGGGCATCTTCCGGCAGCGCATCGTCGACGGCCGCCAGACCGAGGTCGCGGACAACTGGCGCACGGCCGCGTCGAGCTGGCTCGTGCCGTGCCATGAGGACACGGTCGAGGTGCGCTTCGGCGGCCGCATCGAGCCGCACTGGGACGCCTACGGCCACTACCACGGCGAGCTGCACGGCTATGAGAGCGTGCTGGCCGTGCCGCGCGATATGCTCATCGCGCCGTATGGCGACGGGCGCGTCAACACCCTGCGCCTCTGGGAGGCGCACAGCCCGAACGACCTCGACATGTATCTCTTCGCCGCCGGCAGCTATGTCCAGAGCCTCGAGCAGCGCACGATGGCCGAGGTCATCACGAAGGTGCTCTACCCGGCAGACGACCACATCGCGGGCAAGACCCTGCGCATCCGCCAGCAGTATTTCTTCGTCTCCGCGACGGCGCAGAGCATCCTGCGCGCCCACCGCGCGCGCTACGGCACGGTGCGCAACTTTGCCGAGCACCACGTCATCCAGATCAACGACACGCACCCGACGCTCATCATCCCCGAGCTCATGCGCCTGCTGCTCGATGACGACGGCCTCGGCTGGGACGAGGCGTGGGATATCGTCACCGCCTGCGTCAACTATACGAACCATACCGTCATGTCCGAGGCGCTCGAGACGTGGCCGCAGGGCCTCATCCAGAGCCAGCTGCCGCGCGTGTGGGAGATCATCTGCGAGATCAACCGCCGCTGGTGCGACGAGCTGCGCGCCCGCTTCGGCGACGATGTGCGCGTGGGGCGAAACCTCATCATCGCGGACGGCTGCGTGCACATGGCAAACCTCTGCCTTGCCGCGTGCAGGACTATCAACGGCGTCTCCGCCCTGCATGGGGAGATTTTGCGCCGCGACCTCTTCCGCGACGTCTGCGCGCTCGACCCCAGCCGCTTTACCTATGTCACAAACGGCATCGACCACCGCCGCTGGCTCGCCCAGTGCAACCCCGGCCTGCACGCGCTCGTGTGCGACGTGCTCGGCAGCGATCGCTACCTCCTGCACCCCGAGGAGCTCGCGGGTCTGGAGCGTGCGGCGGACGACCCCGCCGTGCTCGCCCGTCTCGAGGAGATCAAGGCGCTCAACAAGCAGCGGCTGGCCGCGTGGGTGTTCCGCACCGACGGCTTCTCGCTCAACAGCGACGCGATCCTCGACGTGCAGGTCAAGCGCCTGCACGAGTATAAGCGCCAGCTTTTGTGCGCCATGCGCATCACGCAGCTGCAGCTCATGCTGCACGACGACCCGGATCAGCCCTTCCAGCCGCGCACGTTCCTGTTTGCGGCCAAGGCCGCGCCCGGCTACGCGACGGCCAAGCGCATCATCCAGCTGCTGTGCTCGCTCGCGGCCGATGTGAATGCCGACCCCGTCTGCCGCGGGAAGCTGCAGGTGTATTTCCTGCCGAACTACCGTGTCTCCGCCGCCGAGATGCTCATGCCCGCCGCGCAGGTGTCCGAGCAGATCTCGACCGCCGGCAAGGAGGCCAGCGGCACCGGCAACATGAAGCTCATGATGAACGGCGCCGTCACGATCGGCACGCTCGACGGTGCGAACGTCGAGATGTTCGAGCAGCTCGGCGCGGACAATATGTTCCTCTTCGGCCTGCATGCCGACGAGGCCGAGGCCCTGCGCGCCGCGGGCTACGACCCGCAGGCGTACGTCCGCCGCAGCCCGTGGCTGGGCCGCGTGCTCGAGCGCATGAGCCGCGGCTATGCCGACGGCGAGAGTTATGCCGACCTCGTCAGCAGCCTGCTCTACGGCGGCGACCCGTACCTGCTCCTCGCCGACTTTGATGATTACGCCGCCACGCATGAGCGGCTGTACGCCGCGATCGCAGACCCCGCCGCGCGCGCGCGTCTGTCGCTCGTCAACATTGCCCGCAGCGGCATTTTCGCCGCCGACCGCGCCGTGCGCGAATATGCCGAGCGCATCTGGGAGGTGCACGCATGAAGCCCTATGTCTGTGTTGTCGGCGCCGTGAATCTGGACATTTGCGGCCGCCCGGAAAAGAAGCTCATCTTCCGCGACTCCAACCCCGGCGCCGTCACGCTCACGCCCGGCGGCGTCGGGCGCAACATCGCGCACGACCTGCGCCTGCTCGGCGTGGAGGTCAAGTTCCTCACCGCCTTCGGCGGCGATTCACACGCCCAGCTCCTGCGCAACGACTGCGTGGAGCTCGGCATGGATCTCAGCTGCGCGCTCGACGTGCCCGGCGGGCGCACGTCGACGTATCTCTACATCACGGACGAGCGCGGCGAGATGCAGCTCGGCCTGTGCGATACGGACATCTCCACCGCCATCACGCCGGCGTATCTCCAGCGCCATCTCGATGTGCTCAACAGCGCGGCCGCCGTCGTGCTCGACGGCAACCTGACGGCCGAGACCATCACCTGGCTCGGCACGCACTGCAGCGCCCCGCTCTTTGCCGACCCCGTCTCCGTCACGAAGGCGGAGCGGATGCGCGCGGCGCTCGGTGCGCTGCACACGTTCAAGCCCAACCTCACCGAGGGGCAGAACCTCACGGGCGAGTCCACGCCTGAGGGCATCGTCGCAGCGCTGCTGGCGCAGGGCGTGCAGCGCGTGTTTCTCAGCATGGGGGCCGACGGCATCCTCGCCGGTACGCGCGAGGAACTGGTGCACCTGCCGTGCCTGCCCACCTGCATGGTCAACACGACCGGCGGGGGCGACGCGGTCATGGCGGCGCTCGTCTGGGCGTATCTGCAGGGGCTCGACCTGCGCGAGAGCGCGGCGGCCGCCCTGCGCGCCGGCAAGGCCACGGTCGAATACCCCGGCACGAACAATCCCGACCTCGGTGCGCTCGTCCACGGCTGAGGCAGGTCAAAAACGGCAAAAACAGCAGGCTTCCGGTTTTGGAAGCCTGCTGTTTTCTCATATCAGGATGGCGATGCGGTAAACGACCGCCGCCGCGCACCACGCCGCGGCGCACGACCCGGCCGCCGCGGCCAGCGTGCCGAGCATGCTGCCAAGCTCCTGCCGCATGGCCGCCTGCGCCGCCACACACGGCGCGTACAGCGCCGTGAACACGAGGTAGCTTGCCGCCGCGGCTGGGGAGAACACGCCCGGCAGCGCCGCCGTCAGGTCGCCGCCGAGCAGCACGCCGAGCGTGGACAGCACCGTCTCCTTGGCCAGCAGCCCGGTCACGAGCGCGGTCGCGGCGCGCCAGTCGCCGAAGCCCAGCGGCGCGAACACCGGCGCGAGCGCCTGTCCCACCACGGCCAGCAGGCTCTCGCCGGCATTTGCCGCCACGCGCCACGTGGGTGTGAACGTCCGCAGCACCCACACGCCCACGCTCGCCGCGAGGATGATCGTGAACGCCCGCGTGAGAAATTCGCGTGTCCGCACCCACATCCGACGCAGCACGCTGCGCGCGTTCGGCCAGCGGTAGTCCGGCAGCTCCATGACGAAGGACGCCGCCTCCCCGCGCAGGGCCGTCCGGCCGAGGAGCCGGGCTGCGACGGCGGCCGCCAAGATGCCGAGCGCGTACAGCGCCAGAAACACGACGGCGCTCCGCCCCGGAAAGAACGCGGCCGCGAAGGCGGCGTAGACCGGCGCTTTCGCGCTGCAGCTCATGCACGGCGTGAGCACGATCGTCAGCGCCCGGTCGCGCCGCGTGGGCAGCGTGCGCGCGGCCAGCACCCCCGGCACGCTGCACCCGAAGCCCAGCAGCAGCGGCACGGCGCTCTGCCCGCTCAGCCCCAGCCGCCGCAGCGGCCGGTCCATTACGAAGGCCACGCGCGCGAGATAGCCCGTGTCCTCGAGCAGGGAGAGGAAGAAAAACAGCGCCAAAATCACCGGCAGAAACGCCGCCACGCTCCCCACGCCTGCAAACACGCCCTCGCGCACCAGACTGTGCAGCAGCGGCCCCGCGTCCAGCGCCGTGAGCGCGCCATCGGCCGCGTCCGCCAGCCAGGCGATGCCGCGCGCGAGCAGGCGGCTCAGGCACGGGCCGATGATATGAAACGTGAGATAAAACACCCCGCCGAGCAGCCCCGCCATCGCGGGGTAGGCCGTGTACCGCCCCGTGAGCACGCGGTCGATGCGCGCGCTGCGCCGGCTGCCCGGCAGCGCCCGCGGCAGGGTGAAAAACCGCGTCAGCCTGTCCACCTGCGCAAAGCGCGCCGTGGGCAGCGCCTCGTCGCGGGGCATGCCGCTCTCGCGCACAATGCGCGCTGCCGCCGTTTCGGCCGCCGCCGGCGCGTGCAGAGTGCTGCCGCCGTCGAGCCACTGCGTCGCCGCAAACACCGGCGGCAGCCCCGCCGCGTGCGCCGCCGGGGCGAGCAGCCGCGCGATCGTCCGCACGCAGGTCTGCACTGGGCCGGACACCAGCGCGCGCCACGGGTCGGGCGGCGGGCCGTGCGCTGCCTGCACAGCCGCGTCCAGCAGTGCGTCGAGCCCCTCGCCCAGTGCCGCGCTCACCGGCACGACCGGGATGCCCAGCGCCCGCGCCAGCCCCGCCGTGTCCACCGACCCGCCGCCTGCGCGCAGCGCGTCCATCACGTTCAGCGCCAGCACGACCGGCACGCCCAGCTCCAGCAGCTGCAGCGTCAGGTACAGGCTGCGCGCCGGGCACGTCGCGTCCGCGATGCTGATGACCGCGTCCGCCGCGCCGCCGAGCAGATAGCTGCGTGTGACGCGCTCCTCGTCCGAGTACGGCCGCAGCGCGTAAACGCCCGGCAGGTCGACGAGCGTGATCTCCGGCCGCGCGCGGCACACGCTCTCGCTGCGCGTGACGGTCACGCCCGGGAAGTTGCCCGTGCGCGCGTTTGCCCCCGTGAGGGCGTTGAAAAGCGTCGTTTTGCCGCAGTTGGGGTTGCCCGCGAGCGCGAGGATCATGGCCGTGCCTCCTTTTTTCGGATAGCACAGCCTATGCGCAGACAAAATGCGGTAGACTTGTACACGCGCGGGATGGTAAAATAAAGCCGCAGCAAATGAAAATGCCGCCCGAAAGGGCGGCGTGCCGTTCGCTGAGAGGATTCGATCCCGGGCAGGATGACAGAGCAGCGGGGGCGCTCGAGGGGGCGAAGGGCCCGCCTCGAATGAGATCTGATTGCTGCCTGTGCGCGGATCTATCCGGGCACAGGCAGCAAAAAAGCCGCCCTTTCGGGCGGCTTGATTCGGCTTTGACCTCAGCGGAAGGTGGCGGCGCAGTCGCAGATGTGCACGTCGATGCCTTTGCCGGCGGCGTACTCATTGAGCTTGCGCATGAGCTTCTCGCGGTTGGCGTTGACGATCTTCGTGGCCAGACGCTGCTTCTGATCCTGCGACATGGTGCGCAGGATGCCCTTGACGATGCGCGACGAGGCCTCGGGCGTGTTGCAGGCGAGCTTGAGCACGGGGTTGATATTGCCACTCTGGCTCAGCGCCTCGAGCACGAGCGGGAGCTGGGAATCCAGCTTGTCGGTATAATCCAGACTTTCGATCCGGAACGTGACTTCGATCATGATAAAAACTCCTTTGATATATACGTGAATGGGCAGCATTATAGCAGAAACTTTTTGCGATTTCCACCGTTGCGGCACAAAAAAGCTGACAACATTTCCACAATCACACGCGGGAGGTGACCCGGATGTACGATAACGATCACTTGGATGAGCAATGGCTGCGTCAAACGCCGCCGCCGCGCCGCCGCGGTGCGGGCTGCGGGCTGACGCTACTGCTGGTGCTGCTGCTTGTGCTGGCGGGCGCGGTGTTTTGTCCGCGCATCCGCGCACGGCTCACGCCGGTGCCGGCCGTGCAGATCCAGGTGGAGTCGTCCGTCCTGCCGGACACGGCGCCGAACTGCACGGCCAACCCGCGCACGGCCGCCGTGCTGCGCTTAGCGATGCGCGACCAGACGGACGCCGCGGTCTACGACTGCGACGCCGCCACGCTCGAGGCCTGCATGGCAGAGCTGCTCGATGACCCGGAGCTCTGGGTGCGCTCCTATCAGTACACGGTCCACGGCGGGCTGAACGCGCACATCACTGTTACCTTCGACTGGGTCTATCCCGACGACGGCCCGGCGCGCCGCGCGCAGCTTGCCCGGACGGCGGACGGCCTGCTCGCCGCCGCCCCGGCGGGGGACTATCCCCGCGCGCTGTATCTCTACGACTGGCTGCTGACGCACGTGCGCTACGTCGCGCGCGAGACGTATGACCAGACGGCCTATGCCGCCGTCTGCGAGGGGGAGGCCGTCTGCGGCGGCATTGCCGATGCCTACGTCTACCTGCTCGAGCGCGGCGGCATCCCGGCGCGCGTCATCACGGGCACGTCCCGATCGGCTGACGGCACGGCCGACAGCCACGCCTGGGTCGCGGCGGAGCTCGACGGCGCGGTCTATTACTTTGACCCCACCTGGGATCTGCAGGACGACGAGAGCGAGGTAGCGCTGCCGGGCTACCTCAGCCACACGTGGTTCGCCCTCACGGCCGAGTGCATGGCCGTGCGCCACACGGCCGACAATCCCGCTCTCTGGCCGGGCAGCCGCGCCAACGCGGATAATTACTACGTCCGCAGCGGCTACACGGCGGCGGAGGCCACCGTCGCCGCCGCGGCTGCCGCCGTGCGCAGCCAGTGGGACGACGGGCGCGCCGTGCTGGAGTTTCGCTGCGAGACGCCGGAGGTCTACGCCGGCATGCAGTCCCTGCTCTTCGAACGCGACCGGCTCTGGGATGTCTACCGCGCGCTCGGCAGCTACGTGTCCTCGTCCGGCTACCAGTGCGCGGACGACCAGCAGATCATCCGCCTTATCCCCGCACGATGAGCCTGCCGCCTGCGGGCGGCAAACGCTGCGAGGCTTTTTGATGCACAAAGCGCCGCAGCCTGTCCGGCTGCGGCGCTGTTACGTCGATAGATTATTTGTTCTCCTTGTCGGCGTTCATGCTCAGGTAGGCGTTGATGAAGCCGTCAATGTCGCCGTCCATGACGGCCTGAATGTTGCCGTTTTCATAGCCGGTGCGATGGTCCTTGGCCAGCGTGTACGGCATGAACACGTACGAGCGGATCTGGCTGCCCCACTCGATCTTGAGCTGCACGCCCTTGATGTCGGAGATTTTCTCGAGGTGCTCGCGCTCCTTGATCTCGGCCAGGCGCGCGCGGAGCATGTTCTTGCAGTTTTCGAGGTTCTGGAAGTGGCTGCGCTCGACCTGGCTGGACACGACGATACCGGTCGGGATGTGCGTCAGACGCACGGCGGACGAGGTCTTGTTGACCTTCTGGCCGCCCGCGCCGGACGAGCGGTACACATCCATCTTGATGTCCTCGTCGCGCAGCTCGATCTCGCTGTCCTCGGTGATCTCGGGCATGACCTCCACGGCGGCGAACGACGTGTGCCGGCGGCCGGAGGCGTCAAACGGGCTGATGCGCACGAGGCGGTGGATGCCGTTTTCGCTCTTGAGGAAGCCGTAGGCGTTCTCGCCTTCGATCATGATCGTCGCGCTCTTGATGCCGGCCTCGTCGCCGTCGAGATAGTCCATGAGCTTGACGGTGTAGCCGTGGCGCTCGGCCCACATGTTGTACATGCGGTAGAGCATGCTCGTCCAGTCCTGCGCCTCGGTGCCGCCCGCGCCGGCGTGGAAGGTGAGGATGGCGTTGTTCGCGTCATACTCGCCGGTCAGCAGCGTCTCGAGCCGCATGGATTCGAGCGTCTCCTCGAAGCTGTGAAATTCGCTCTCGAGGTCGGGCAGCATCGAGTCGTCGTCCTCTTCGATGGCCATCTCGCACATGGTCAGCATATCCTCCCACGCGCCGGAGAGCTTGGCGTAGCGATCGAGCTTGTGCTGGAGCGTCTTGATGCGCTTTTGCACGCGCTGGCTGTTTTCGGTGTCGTTCCAGAAACCGTCCTGCGCGCTCTCTTCCTCGAGCTTTTCGACCTCGTTGCGCGCCTCGTCGAGATGCAGCGCGCCGCCCAGATCGTCCAGCGCCGGGCGGAGGTTGTTGAGCTTGTTTTTATACTCTTCAAATGCAATGGATGCCATACGTTGAATCCTGCCTTTTTTCAGTCTAACTTACTTATTATAATCAAAATCGCCGCGCTTGTAAAGCAAAACCGCGCTCATTCGGCCTCGGCCTTCGGCTGGATGGACTCGTCGTTGACGATCCAGTTCTGCACGTCGATGATCTCAATGCCGTCGTCGCCGATGCGGTTGACGACGCGCGTGATGCCGGAGTTGATGATCATGCGCCGGCACATGGCGCACGAGGTCGTGTCGTGCAGCAGCTCGCCGCTGGCGGCGTCGCGCCCGACGAGGTAGAGCGTGCCGCCGATCATGTCGCGCCGGGCGGCGGAGATGATGGCGTTGGCCTCGGCGTGCACGCTGCGGCACAGCTCGTACCGCTGGCCGCTGGGAATGCGCAGCTGCTCGCGGTTGCAGTAGCCGAGCTCGGAGCAGTTGACGCGCCCGCGCGGCGCGCCGTTGTAGCCGGTGGAGAGGATCTCGTCGTTCTTGACGATGATCGCGCCGTATTTGCGCCGCAGGCAGGTCGAGCGGTCGAGCACCGCGTCGGCGATGTTGAGATAATATTTGTCCTTACTCATGCGCTGGTCCATGACGGACGCGCCTCCTTTGTATAATTTCCTACTTTATATCATATCGGAAATGCCCCGCCGCGTCAAGGCCCGCACTGGTATTCTGCGCGCGGGTGTGCTATACTGTCCGGCAGGTGACGCTTATGAAAGAAAACTATCAAAAACAGCTCGATGCGCTGCTCGCTGCCCTCCCGCCGGAGGGCAAGCCGCGCCTGCTGCTGCAGAGCTGCTGCGGCCCTTGTAGCAGCTACGTGCTCGAGTACCTCACGCGGTATTTTCGCGTGACCGTGCTGTATTATAACCCGAACATCCAGCCGCGGGACGAATATGACCGCCGCCTCTACTGGCAGCGGGAGCTCATCCGTCAGCTCCCGACGCCGGAGCCGGTGGACCTGCTCGCGTGCGATTATGACGGGCAGCGCTACATCGACGCCGTCCGCGGCCTCGAGCGCGAGCCGGAGGGCGGCGCGCGCTGCACGGTGTGCTTCCGCCTGCGTCTGGAGGAGACGGCGCGGCAGGCGCGCGCGCACGGGTTCGACTTTTTCGGCACGACGCTCACCGTCTCGCCGCACAAGGACGCGCAGCGGCTCAACGCCATCGGCGCCGAGCTTGCGCAGCAATACGGCGTGCGCTGGCTGCCGTCGGACTTCAAAAAGCGCGAGGGCTATAAGCGCAGCATCGAGCTGTCCAAACAGTACGGCCTCTACCGGCAGGAATACTGCGGCTGTCTGTACAGCAAACCGGTTGACAACGCGGCGGCGGGGGAGTAGAATAACCGCCGTCACAATTCATCATGCGCAGGTGCCATACCCCTGCGCGCACAACGTGTGCAATGAAAAAAATGGGAGGAATTGAATTATGCACATCACCACGAGAAAGCTGACCGCCGCGGCGGTCACGGGCGCGGCCTATGCCGCATTGACGATGCTTCTGGCGCCGATCAGTTACGGAGCGATCCAGTGCCGGGTCTCGGAGGTGCTGTGCATTTTGCCGTTTTTCATCCCCTGCACGGCGTGGGGGCTGTTCGTCGGCTGCGCGATCGCCAATCTGCTGAGCGCGGCGGGCATTTTTGACGTGGTTTTCGGCTCGCTCGCAACGCTGCTGGCGGCGCTGTGCACGGCGTGGCTCGGCCGCGGCCGCGGTGCGCAGTCGTGGGTGCGGTGCATCCTCGCCGCGCTCATGCCGGTCGTGTTCAATTTCGTGCTGGTCGGCGCGGTGCTCACGTGGTCGCTCACGGACGCCGTGTTTCCGCACCTGAATGCATCGTTCTGGGTCTTCGGCGGCCAGGTCGCGCTCGGCGAGGTCATCGTGCTCGGCGTGCTGGGCCTGCCGCTCATGCGCCTGCTGCCGCGCAATCCGAAGTTCCGCGAGATCATCCGCAGCTATCAAAAGGAGTGACGGAGCATGAACCGTTCCAGCGGTATCCTGCTGCCGGTGTCGGCCCTGCCGGGGCCGTGCGGCATCGGCGACCTGGGTGCAGACGCCCGGGATTTTATCGACTTTCTCGCTGCCGCCGGGCAGCGCTATTGGCAGATCCTGCCTCTCAACCCGCCGGACGGTGCACACTCGCCGTACCTGTCGGCCTCGACGTTTGCCGGCAGCACCGACCTGCTCTCGCCCGAGCCGTTTCTGGCGCGCGGCGCGCTCACGGCCGGCGAGGTGCGCGCCATCGACTGGGGCGCAGACCCCATGCGCGTGGACTATGATCGCGTGTACGCGGGCAGAACCGCGCTCTGGGACGCGGCGTTCGCGCGCGAAAAGGCATCCGCCGCGCCCGCGCTGCGCGCCGCACTCGCGGCTGAGCCGTGGCTGCGCGACTACTGCCTGTACATGGCCGTGAAGGAAGAGCAGGGCGGCGCGCCGTGGTATGCCTGGCCGCAGCCCCTGCGCGACCGGGAGGCTGCCGCGCTCGCGGAGGCTTTAGAGCGGCTCGACGACCGTGTGCTCCTGCACGCTTATCTCCAGACGGAGTTCACCCGCCAGTGGGACGCGGTGCGCGCCTACGCGCACGCGCACGGCGTGCGCATCATCGGTGACCTGCCCATGTACGTCGCGCCCGACAGCGCGGACGTCTGGGCGCAGCCAGCGCAGTTTCGCCTCGACCCCGACGGGCAGCCGAGCGCCGTCGCCGGTGTCCCGCCGGACTATTTCAGCGCCGACGGCCAGCTCTGGGGCAACCCGCTCTATGATTGGGATGCCATGCGTGCGGACGGCTTCCGGTGGTGGAAGGACCGCACCCGAGGCGCTGCAAAGCGCTATGATGTGGTGCGTCTTGACCATTTTCGCGCCATTTCAAGCTATTGGGTGGTGCCGCGTGGCGAACTGACCGCCCGCGGCGGCCACTGGGCGCCTGGCCCCGGCCCGGCGCTGCTGCAGGCGCTGCACACGGCGGCGCCGGAACTGGAGCTGATCGCCGAGGATCTCGGCACGATCGACGACGACGTGCGCCGCCTCGTCGCGCGCTCCGGCTGCCCCGGCATGCGCGTGCTGCTGTTCGGCTTTGACCCCAGCGGCACGTCCGAGCACCGGCCCGACCGCGTGCGCGCGCACAGCGTCTGTTACGTCGGCACGCACGACAATGCGCCCGCCGCCGCATGGGCGGCGCTCGGCGGCGCGGACGCGGACTATGCCATGCGCTGCCTCGGCGTGTACGACGTTGCGCGCCTGCCGGAGACGTTGCTGCGCGCCGGCATGGGCTCGCGCGCGGAGCTGTTCATCGCGCAGATGCAGGACGTGCTCGGCCTCGGCGCGGAGAGCCGCATGAACACGCCCGGCACGGCCGCCGGCAACTGGGTCTGGCGGCTGCTGCCCGGTCAGGCGGACGCGCGCACGGCCGCGCGCCTGCTCGCGCGCACGCAGGCGGCCTGCCGCGCATAAGAACGAAAAAGGAGCGGACACCGTGATCGGTGTCCGCTCCTTTTCTATGGACCTCAGATGATCGCGCGCACCTGCTCGATGAGCGCGCCGTAAAACAGCCGGTATCCTTCCTCCGACAGGTGGATGCCGTCGTCCGCGTTGAGCGCGCAGGGGTCGCCCCCGTCGAGAAAGCGCTCGCGCGGGTCGGCGCACGGCACGTCCAGCTCGGCGGCGATGGTGCGCACGAGCCCGGAGTAGCGCTCCTGCGTGCGGTAGATGCGCCGCACGTCGCCCAGCCACTGCATCACGCCCGCGGCGCTCGCGCCGTTGTGGTCGATGCAGGCGAGGTACTTCACCTCGTCGATGGGCGGCAGGGTCGTGAAGATCGGGCGGATGCCGGCCTCGCGCAGCATCTGCACGATGGCGGTCATGTTCGCGCGAAATTCGTCCGCCAGCACCACGGGGTCGTGGTCCTGCTCCGGGTGCGCGGCCACGTCGGGCCAGTCATAGTTGCAGTCGTTGCCGCCGTATTCCACGAGCGCCCAGTCATAGCGGTGGCCGCGGGCGAGGTCGCGCTGCACGAGCGTGACGCCCTTGCGCGAGGTCGCGCCGAAGACGGACTTGTTCGTCACCTCGGCGTGCAGACCGGCGAGTGGTGCCTCGAACAGGTCGGTGTGAAAATGATACCGCAGCTGCTCGTCCGGCAGCGTGCCCTTCATCAGCGAGTCGCCGAATACGGCGATGCGCAGCATCTCGTCCATCGCGGGTGCCTCCTGAAACTTTGGTTACTTTATCATACCGGGAGACACTTAAAAAACCATTAGAAATTTGTAAAGAAATCGCGGCGATCGGACAGATCGCCGCGATTGGCAGTTTCGGCAGATTTACTTCCACAGCGCCGGGGGATACGTCCCGTCGGCGTGCAGGGCGCGCAGCGCCGCGACGACGCCGGGCTTGTCGTCCTGATACGTCAGGCCGAACCAGCGTTCGCTGGTCTGCAGCACGCGCGTGCGCACGCGCCCCTGCGCCGTGAGCGCGTCCATCATCACGGGCAGCAGACACTCGCGCTTCTCGTCACCGGGGGCAAGATCGCGCACAAAGGCGTCAAAATACTGCGCCATCACGTCCAGCATCGCCGGGTGATAGCCCCACATGTTCATGCTCACGAGCGCCTCGGGGTCGAGCGCGATGCCCGCGCCCTCGCCGGACGTATCGCGGATCGTACCGTCCGGGCACAGCTGGATCTTGTATGTCTCGTGCACCTTGCGCAGCAGACCGTTTTCGGTCGCGCACACGCCGCGCGTGACCGTACCGAAGGGACTCACGGTGTTTTTCAGCCGGTAGCCGACCATGGCGGCGTCCTGCGCGCCGTGCAGCTCCGGCAGCGCGGCGGCAATGGCGTCGATCGCGCCGCGGCCGTAAAAATCATCGGCGTTGATGACGGCGAACGGCGTTTCGATCACATCGCGTGCGCACAGCACGGCGTGCACCGTGCCGAGCGGCTTCTGCCGCTGCGCCAGCTCCGGCCGCGCCGCGGTGAAGCGCTCCGGCGTCTGAAACGCATAGTCGATCCGGATGCCGGTGCGCTGCTCGATGCGGTCGCCGAAGAGGGCGCGCACGTCCTGCAGCATCTGCGGCTTGATGATGAGCACGATGCGGTCAAACCCGGCGCGCAGCGCGTCGTAGATCGCGTATTCCATGAGGATCTCGCCGTCGGGGCCGAGACGCTCGATCTGCTTGACGCCGCCATAGCGCGAGCCGAGCCCGGCCGCCATCACTACCAGAGTCATATCCATGTATGCAACCTCATTTTGTCATAGAGTATTATACAGCATAGCACAACCCGGCGGGAAATGTCAAACTTTGCTGATTGCCTTAAATTTCTGCCGCTGACATTCTATGCCCTTGCAAAAGCAGGAAGGATGGGGTACAATCAGCTTCGACAAAGGTTGTCATAATTCCCAAGAAGGAGGGCGGACGCGCACGCGGCGCGTCCGGAGAAGCGATGAAACGAATCCTATCTATCTTTCTCTCGCTGGTGCTGACGGCGGCGCTGCTGAGCCCGGCGGCTGCGGCGGCGAACGAGACGGACGGCAATGACACCAACTGGCTGTACATCACGCTCGACCCCGGCCACGGCGGCAACGGCGCGGGCAAAAACGACTCCGGCGCGGTCAACGAAAAATATGGCTATCAGGAGGCGGATCTTGTGCTCAAGATCAGCCTGTACTTAAAAGAGGAGCTCGAGACGTACCGTCATGTCCACGTGGACATGACGCGCTCGGACAGCTACGGCACGAGCGCCACCGCGCCGCTGCGCAAGGTGGAAAACCGCGTGCTCTTTGCAGCAGGTCAGCACTCCGATCTGCTCGTGAGCCTGCATCTGAATTCCGCGCTCAGCCAGTCGGCGCACGGCGCTGAGGTGCTCGTCAGTAACGGCAACTACCGGCCCAAGATCGCCGATGTGCTCGACGGTGTCGGCACGAACATCCTCATGCAGCTCAAAAATCTCGGCATTTATAATCGCGGCCTGGTCAAAAAGAGCTCGCAGGACAACACGCTCTATCCCAACGGCGAGCTCGCCGATTACTACGGCATCGTCCGCTACGGTGTGGAGAACAATGTCCCGTCCATGATCGTGGAGCACTGCTTTATCAGCAACAACAGCGAGTGTGAGCAGTTCCTGTCGAGTGACGCCAAGCTGCAGGCCATCGCGCAGGCGGACGCGCGCGGCATCGCGGCCTATTATGGTCTTCAGAAGAAAGACCCCGGCGAGGTCGATGTCGAGCCGCTGTTCCGTGACTGCCGCAGCCACTGGGCGAAGGACGACATCAACCGCGCGGCGGACGCGGGCTGGGTCAACGGCGTGGGAGGCGACCTGTTCCAGCCGAACGGCACGCTCACGCGCGCCGCGTTTGTGACGATGCTCGGCCGCATGGCGGGCGTCAAGGATACGGACTACACCACCAGCGTGTTTCGGGACGTCCCGGACGGGGAGTGGTACACGTCGTTTGTGGTCTGGGCCACGGAAAACGGGATCGTGGACGGCTACGGCGACGGGATATTCCTCCCGCAAAACAACATCACCCGTCAGGAAATGGCGAAGATCATGGCAAAATACCTGAACTGGAAGGGGCTGGACACCACGCCGTCGTCCGAGATCTCGTCGTATCCGATCAACGACCTGAACACCATCGGCGGTTGGGCGCTCGAGCCGGTCTGCTTCTGCTATGAGCATGGCCTGCTCAACGGCCGCGGTTCCAATTTTGCCCCGCAGGCCAACGCCACGCGCGCCGAGGCGTGTGTGGTGCTCTGCCGCCTTCAGAAGTATGTGGACGCACAGTCCGCGCAGCCGGCCGCAGCAGAGCCGGCAGCGCTTGCCGGTTGACTTCCTGCACTTTCAGGGTATAATAAGGTTAACATACTGTTGAAATGGAGGAATCCACCACAATGAGTGACAATCACAACGAAGCACCCGAAAACTGCACGCACGACTGTTCGACCTGCGGCGAGGCCTGTGCCCAGCACGAGCCGGAGTCCCTGCAGCAGCCGCTGCGTCCCGGTTCCCGCGTCGATAAGGTCATCGCGGTCGTGTCCGGCAAGGGCGGCGTCGGCAAGAGCCTCGTGACGAGCCTGCTCGCCTGCGAGATGCAGCGCCGCGGCCATCAGGCCGCTGTGCTCGATGCCGACATCACCGGCCCGTCGATCCCGCAGGCTTTCGGCGTCCACGGCGGCGCCATGGGCGGCGAGGACTTCCTGTATGCCAACCGTACCCGCACCGGCATCGAGATCATGTCCATCAACCTCCTGCTTCCGAACGAGACCGACCCCGTCGTCTGGCGCGGCCCGGTCATCGCCGGCGCCGTGACCCAGTTCTGGACCGACGTGCAGTGGGACAACGTGAACTATATGTTCGTCGACATGCCTCCCGGAACGGGCGATGTGCCGCTGACGGTGTTCCAGTCCCTGCCCGTGGCGGGCGTGGTCGTCGTCACGTCCCCGCAGGAGCTCGTCGGCATGATCGTCGACAAGGCCGTCAACATGGCCGACATGATGCACGTGCCCGTGCTCGGCATCGTCGAGAACATGGCCTACTACACCTGCCCGGACTGCGGCAAGCAGCACGCCATCTTCGGCGAGAGCCACATTGAGGCCATTGCCGCCAAGCACGGCATCCCCAACACGGCCAAGCTGCCCATCGACCCCGCCATCGCGGCGGCGTGCGACGCGGGCCGGATCGAGGACGTGCAGGGCGACTGGCTCAGCAGCCTCGCCGACGCCATCGAGGGCAAGTAATTTTCGTAAGAACAGAAAAACCGCTCTGCGAAAGCAGAGCGGTTTTTCTGTGCAGTCCCAAAGCCTCGCAGAGTTTCGCCGCCGGAGCGGCGAAAGAAAGTCCGATCATTTTCTCCGGCGACATGTGCGTCGGAGAAAATACTGCTCAGGCTGCAAGTGTGGAATTTGTGCGCCGCCGGCGGACAAATTATGCGCGCAGCAGACTGCAGGCCTTTTGTCGGAAAACCAGGAGGTTTTCCGACAGACTCAAAAACCGCTCTGCGAAAGCAGAGCGGTTTTTGCTGCGTTTCACCATTTGTTGATGACCTTCTCGGCGAAGCCGGGGAGGTCTTTGACATTCAGCACCGTGCCGTCGTCGAGCACGGCGCGGCCGTTGAACACGCCGAACACCTGGTGTTGGTCGGACTTGATGAGTCCCACGTCCGAACAACTCGCGCGGTCGAGCACGGGGGTGTAGTCCATCTCGAAGCGGCCGTCGTCGCTCGTGAAGGTCCAGGGCCGCATATAGTCCGGCGTGGCCCTGCCGCCGTCGCCGGGGATGTGGAAGATGACCTGGCTGAGCTTGTGCGCCCGGCCCTTGTAAAAGAGCATGTTCTCGCTCGCGGCGCTCGTGTTGCCGAAGCCGTAGCCGATGTTGAAGCCGAACCGCTCCCCGTCCACGAGACCGGAGGCGCTGCCCCAGTACCACGTGTTTTTGTACGTCCACACGCCGCGGCCCCAGTCGAGCACGGCGAAGCTGTCCGCCGGGTCAAAGGTGTACGTGCGGTTGTGGTAGCCGTAGGTCACAGCACCCTCGGCGCGCATGCAGTTGATCTTCTGGTTGTAGTAAAAGTGCTTGCCCTTGTCAAAGGGCGTGGCGATGACCATGGACTCGGCCGGGATGTCCGTGAGCGTCACCTTCGCGTACAGCGAGCCCTCCGGGCCGAAGTTTTTCATCTGCGCGATGAGCACGCGGCGGTCTCCCTCATTCTTGAAGAGAATGCTGTAGTTGCGCCCGGCGCTGTGCACATCGCCGCGTTCACTGCTCTCGGGCAGGCAGACCTTGCCGTTCGTGAAAGCCTTCATCGGGCTTTTCGTGATCTCCCACCCCTCGTCGAGGTTGAGCAGGGAGATGGAGTCGAGCCCCATGTAGCTGTTGTCCGCGATGGTCAGGGCGAGGGCGAAGTGGCCGTTGTTGATGCAGTAGTAGTCCCATTCCTTGATGCGCAGCTTGTTGGCCTTGATGTCGCCCCGGCGGTAGACGGGCAGCAGGGACTTCGCATAGCCGGGTTCCGTCAGGTTACCGCTCGCGTCGAGCAGGGGGCGGCGCTCGGTGATCTCGTGCTGATTCATGCTTCGCGCTCCTTTTTGATCTGCCGGATGTCCCGCCCCACGAACGGGAGCGTCTGGTATTCGCCCTCGATGCGCGACAGGATCTGCGGCGTGTATTTTTTCTGCAGCTCCTCGTTGGAGCAGTTCGTGCTGATGATGGTGGCCTTGGCGCGCGTCAGGCGCGTGTTGATGAGCGTGTAGAGCGCGCTCGTGGAGTAGGCCGTGATCATCTCGGTGCCGAGATCGTCGAGGATCATCAGATCACAGCCGAGATACTGTTCCACGCGCTGCGCGGCGGTCTCGCCGTCGGCGCTGCCGCGCTGGAACTTCGCGCACTCGAACGCATCGAATGCGCTCGCGGCCGTCTCATAGGCGACGGCGTAGCCCGCGCCCGCGACGACGCGCGCGATGCACGCCGACAGATACGTCTTGCCCAGCCCCGTGCCGCCCTGCAGCAGCAGGTTCATCGTGCCGGGGCGGAACGTCTGCGCAAACGAGCGGCAGACCTGAAACACACGCTCCATCTTCGGCCGCGCGTTCTCGTCGTAGAGCGTCAGGTCGAAGTGCTCGAACGACTCGTCGCCGTGCTGCAGCAGGCGGCTGAGGTCGCGCGTGAGCTCGGCGTTGTAGCGCCGCAGCAGGCAGTCGCACGGCTGGCCCTGAACGTAGCCCGTGTCATGGCAGCGGGGGCAGGTGTAAATGTCGTCGGTATAATCCACCGGCAGGTGGTACGCCGTCAGCAGTTCGGCGCGCTGCGCCTGCGTGTCGAGATTCGCGCGCTCGAGCGCGCGCAGCTCCTCCGTCGGGTCGCTGCCGTGGCGCATCGTCAGGCCGACGAGCGCGATCATCTGCTGCTGCAGCGTCTGATCGAGCGTGCGCAGGCCGGGCACGCGGCGGTAGGCGTCGTCCACGCGGCGGCGGTGCTCGCGCTCATTTTCCGCGCGCTGCTGCGCGATCTGCTCGCGGGCGCGCGCCAGATAGATCCCATTGCGGGCCATGCCGGTCCCTCCTTAGGTGTTGGTCTGCTCCATCTTGCGGAGCAGCTGCTCCACGCGGTCGAGATCGTCGCGCTCGGCCGCCGGCGCAGCCGGATTGGCCGCGCGGCGCTTGCCCGCTGCGCGCGGGTCGCCGGTCTCGATCTCCTCGGGCGTGTGCAGCCCTTTTTCGTGCCAGCTCATGAGGATGCGGTTGAGGTACGCCCACTTGCGCGCCCCGGTCGCCACGACCGTGCGGTCGTATGCCTCGGCGATGGCGTCGCAGCCGAAGCCCATATCCAGCCAGCTCGTGATGTAGCCGCGCTCGGTGCGGCTCGGCGCGCGGTCCTGGATCTGCAGCACCTGCAGCACCTGCTGCGCCAGCTCCCGCCGCGCCTGTCTGCGTTGTAAATATTCCTCCGCCTGCGCCGTCGTGTGGATCTCCTGATCGGCCCACGCATAGGCCTCCTTTTCGATCCGGCGCATCGTCGGCGTGCCGGCGTGGCCGCGCTCGGCGCGGTATTCCTGAAACACGTAGTGGATCAGCTCCATGAGCACGTCGGCCGGGAGACCCAGATAGTCCCGCAGGCCCAGGAGCATATTCATCTCGGGCGTCGTGAGCTTGCGGCCGTAGAGCTGCTCGGCCTCGCGGCGCACGGTCTGCATCGGCTCGTCGCTGAGCATTCGGCTGGCGATGTCCTCGGCCGTGTACTGCGGCAGCTCGGCCGCCGGCACGAGCTTCGGCTCGGCCGCGCCCGGCTTGTCTGCCGCGGGTGCTGTACGGCCGGCCGGGGCAGGGGACGACTTCCCGGCGGCGGAGACGAGCCCGAGCGCGCACAGCCGCTCCATCGTCTGGCGCAGTTCGCGCTCGGTCAGGCCGATGCTTTCGGCTGGAAACGGCTTTCCGCCGGCGCGCAGCAGCGCCAGATATACCAGGGCGCAGCGCCCGTCTTTTTCCCGCAGCAGCTTGTCCACTTCCTCGACCGGCAGCGACAGGCACACCGGCCGCGACAGCGTAAATTCGGCTCGATCCATGCAATTACCCCTCGGGTCACTAGAAATTCATGATAGATTCACATTATAGCATGAAAATTGACTTGTAGCAAGAGCACCTGCTGTGCTATAATGCTATATGTATGACTATAACTGGGAGTGGGTCTATGCTGGAATTGCTGGCGCCCGCGGGCAACCTCGACGCCGTCATCGCGGCGGTGCAAAACGGGGCGGACGCGGTGTATATGGGCTTTGGCGACGGATTCAACGCGCGCCGGAGCGCCGATAATTTCACACGGGAGTCGTTTGCCAAGGCCGTGCGCTACTGTCACATCCGCGGCTGCAAGGTCTACGTCACGCTCAACACCCTCGTGGGCGACCGCGAGATGGACGCCGCCGCCGCGCTCGCGCAGCAGGCGTCGGACGCCGGGGCGGACGCGATCCTTGTGCAGGATCTGGGCCTCGCGCGCGTGCTGCGCGCCGCTCTGCCGGACATTCCGCTGCACGCCAGCACGCAGATGAGCATCCACAATCTCGCCGGGGTCGAGGCCGCGGCCGAGATGGGCATCACCCGCGCCGTGCTCGCGCGCGAGCTCTCGCTCGAGCAGATCCGCTTCATCTCGCAGCACGCGAGCATCGAGACCGAGGTGTTCGTGCACGGGGCGCTGTGCTTCTGCTATTCCGGCCAGTGCTATATGAGCGCGCTCATCGGCCGCCGCAGCGGCAACCGCGGCGCGTGCGCGCAGCCGTGCCGCATGCAGTACAGCATGGGCGGCCGCATGGACGAGTATCCGCTGAGCCTGCGCGACAACTGTCTGGCAGACTACTTGCAGCAGCTCGCCGACGCTGGCGTCGCCTGCGTGAAGATCGAGGGCCGCATGAAGCGGCCGGAGTACGTCGCCGTGGTCACGGACGTGTATGCCCGCTGCATCCATGAGCACCGCGTGCCCACACAGGAGGAAAACGACCGGCTCGCGCTGGCGTTCTCGCGCCAGGGCTTCACGCAGGGCTACCTGCTCGGAAAAAAAGGGCCGGACATGCTCGGCACACGCGCCGCTGAGCCCGACCGCGAGGCGGAAAAAATGTTCACCGCCGCGCGCAAGGCGTATGCCGACGGCGAGCGCCGCCGCGTGCCCGTGAAGTTTTATGCCAAGGTGCAGACCGGCGAGCCGGTCATGGCCGCCGTCATGGACGAGGAAGGCCACCGCGCCGTGCTCACCGGCCCCGTGCCGGAGCCCGCGCAGCGCGCGCCGCTGACCGCGCAGAGCCTCGCCGACCAGTTTGCCAAAACGGGCGGCACGCCCTATTATTCCACCGGCACCGAGAGCCGCATCGACCCGGATCTCTATCTTCCGGCGGCCGCCGTCAACGACCTGCGCCGCCGGCTCATCACCGGCCTGAAGGAGGAGCGCGCGGCCCTGCCCGAGCGGCGGAGCCTGCCGCTGCCGCAGCTCCCGGAGGGCAAGCGCTATTTTGCCGACCCCGCGCTCATCGTGCAGGTGCATCAGGCCGAGCAGCTCACGCAGGAGCTTGCCGCGCTGCACCCGGCGTATGTATATGTGCCGGTCGAGATTCTCGACAGTGATTTTCCGCGTCTCGCCCCGTTTCTGGAGCAGGGGGCGCAGGTCACGGCGGTGCTGCCGCGCGTCATCACGGACGATCAGGCTGAGGACATGCACGCCATGCTCTCTCGCGCTGCCGAAAACGGCGTGCAGGAAGCGCTCGTCGGCAACATGGGCCATATCTTCTTCGCCCGCCGCGCGGGGATGCGCGTGCGCGGCGACTTTGGACTCAATGTCTTTAACTCCTTCACGGAGGAAGTGCTGCAGCAGGCCGGTCTCGTGAGCGCGACGGCGTCGTTCGAGCTGCGCGTGGCGCAGATCCGCGACCTTGCCAAGAGCATCGACACGGAGATGCTCGTCTACGGCCGCCTGCCGTGCATGATCACCGAGCAGTGCATCATCCGCAACAGCGCGGGCCGCTGCAACTGCAGCGTGCCCAACAATCTGGCCGACCGGCGCGGGGCGCTGTTCCCGGTGCTGCCGGCGTTCGGTCACCGCAACCAGATCTTCAACGCGCACAAGCTCTACCTCGCCGACAAGCATGAGGACTATGAAACGGCGGGCCTCTGGGGCGTGCGCCTCATGTTCACGACCGAGACGCCGCGTGAGTGCGTCGCGGTCACGCAGAGCTATCTGGGTCTGACGGATTATCGCCCGAACGGGCTGACCCGCGGCCTGTATTATCGGGGCGTGGAATGACCCGCCCGGGAGGAACGACCATGAACTGGATTCTAGCCTCCGGCTCCCCGCGCCGGCGGGAGCTGCTGGAGATGCTCGGCGTGCCGGACCTGACGATCCGGCCGGCAAAGGGCCCTGAGCGCGCGACGCCGGGCGCCGGCCCGGAGCAGACCGTGCGCGAACTGTCCCTGCACAAGGCGCAGGAGGTCGCACAGACCTGCGCGCCGGAGGACATCATCATCGCGGCGGACACGATCGTCTATCTCGACGGCGCCATCCTCGGCAAGCCGCGAGATCATGACGACGCCGTGCGCATGCTCACGGCCCTGTCCGGGCGCGAGCACATCGTCTACACCGGCGTCGCCGTGCTGCGCGGCGGCGAGCTGCGGCAGGCGGCCGAGCGCACGGCTGTGCGCTTTCGCCCCCTTACGTCCGGGGAGATCGAGCGCTACATCGCCACCGGCGAGCCGATGGACAAGGCCGGCGCTTACGGCATTCAGGGCCGCGGCGCGCTGTTCGTCGCGCATCTGGACGGCGATTATTTCAACGTGATGGGCCTGCCGCTGTGCAGGCTGGGACAACTGCTGAACGAACTGGGAGTCGAGCTGCTTTGAACTGGAAAACGTATCTGAAAAAGAAAGGCGCGCGCGTCGGCGCGATCGTGGTCGCGGTCGTGCTCGTGCTCGCGCTGATCGCCGGGGCGCTCGGCGGCAAGGCGGGATTCCTCACGAATCTCGACGGCATCGTGCGCGCGCCGCTGCAGAAGGCCGCGACCGTCACGGCGCAGTGGCTCGAGAGCATCTACGGCTACATTTATAAATATGACCAGCTCCAGGCCGAAAACGAGCAGCTGCGCACGCAGCTGGCCGAGGCTCAGGCGCAGGCGCGTGAAGGGCAGGAGGCGATCGCGGAAAACGAGCGCTATCGTGACCTGCTGGGCTTCACGCAGCGGCACACGGACTTCGAGCTCGAGCCCGCGAACGTCGTGTCCTACGGCGCGTCGAACTGGTCGAGCACGCTCACGCTCAGCAAGGGCAGCGACAGCGGCATCGAGGTCGGCGACTGCGTCATGAACGAGTCCGGCGCGCTCGTCGGTCAGGTCATCGAGACCGGCAGCACCTGGGCGACCGTGCGCACGGTCATCGACGTGGATATGAGCGTCGGCGGCTATGTCAGCGGCAGCGGCGCGACGGCCATGGTCCTCGGCGACTTCACGCTCATGCAGCAGGGCTGCGCCCGCTTCGGCTATCTGGCCGAGGGCATGAGCATCTTCACCGGCGACACCGTGCTCACGTCCGGCAAGGGCGGCGCGTTCCCGGCGGGCCTCGTTGTCGGCACGATCACGGACGTGCGCACCGAGGCCGGCGGCCAGCAGACCTACGGCGTCATCACGCCCGCGTGTGACCTCGGCGAGCTGCTGCAGGTGTTCGTCATCAAAGACTTTGACGTGGTGAGCTGACATGTGGGCCGATCTCATCAACAAGGATAAGGTACACCGCGTGCTCTGGTGCGCGCTGTACATGGCCGTGACGCTCCTGCTGCAGAACACGGTCTTTGCGCACATTGCGCTCTTCGGCGTGCACGCCATGTTCGTGCCGGCAGTCGTTGTGGCGGTCGGCGTGTTCGAGGGCGGCACGTGGGGCGCGGTGTTCGGCCTCATCGCGGGCTATTTTGGCGCCATGGGCTACCCCGGCACGGGCATGCTCTTCGCCGTGCTCTTCGCGGTCATCGGCTTCGGCGCCGGTATGCTCGCGGAGTATCTCATCAATAACAGCCTGCTGCCGTTTCTCGTGACGTGCCTGGCTGCGTTTCTGCTCACGGCCTTCTGCCAGATGTTCCGCCTGTGGATCTTCCACGGCGCGTCGTTCTGGCGGCTGCTGGCCGTGGCGCTGGGGCAGAGCGTGTTTTCGCTGCCGCTCGCCGTCCCGTATTACTATATCAGCCGTGCGTTTCACCGCCGGCGTGCCCTGCGCTGAGTTTTTCGGCGCGCCCGACCCCCGAAAGGATCTTCGCCATGGAAAAACCCATCAAACCCGGCCGCGTCACCGCGCTCGCGTGCATCCTTATGCTGCTCGTGATCGTGTTCGTCGTCGCGCTCTATAAGCTGCAGATCGTCGACGGCAAGGCGTATTATGAGGAAAACCGCAACAGCGTCGCCAGCTCCCAGACCGTGGAGGCCGCGCGCGGCAGCATCCTCGACCGCTACGGCCACGTGCTCGTGTCGAACACAAGCTGCAATAACCTCGTCTTCAATCCCGACGACCTCTTCGAGCAGGACGATCCGAACGGCATCCTCCTGCAGATGGCGCGCACCGTCGCCGCCTGCGGCGACACGTATGTCGACGAGCTGCCGGTCACGGCCAAGCCCCCGTTCGAGTACACGGACATGAACGACACGCAGCGCACCCAGCTCAAGGGCTTCCTCAAATACGCCGGCCTCGACGAGGAGGCCACGGCCGTGGAGCTCATGAGCTACTGCCGCGAAAAGTTTGAGATCAACAACAACTATTCCGCGGCCGATATGCGCATCATCGCCGGCCTGCGCTACTCGATCAAGACGCGCTATATCGACAAGCTCTACCTGCCGGACTATGTCTTCGTTCAGGACGCGAGCATGGAGCTCATCACGTCGCTGAAGGAAAATAATGTCCCCGGCTTCGAGGTCACGGTGTCCTATACGCGCCAGTACCACACGAATCTCGCGGCGCACCTGCTCGGCTACACGGGCAAAATGAACGCCGAGGAATACACGACCTATAAGACCCAGGGCTACCCCATGAGCGCGACCGTCGGCAAGGACGGGGCCGAGCTCGCCTTTGAGAAATACCTCCACGGCACGAACGGCACGGCCATCGTGACGAAAAACGCATCCGGCACCGTCACTGGCACGACGTACACCAAAGAGCCGGAGCCGGGCGATCAGGTCAGCCTCACGATCGACCTCGATCTGCAGGCGGCGGCCGAGCAGTCGCTGACCAGAGGCATCGAGAACATGAAGTCCAAGTCGACGGAAACCAGCGATGCCGTCGGCGGCGGCGCGCTCGTGGCGGTCGATGTCGCCACCGGCCAGCCGCTGGCCATCGCCAACTATCCGACGTTCGACCTGCAGACGCTCTTTCAGAGTCAGGAGAGCTACGACGCCGTCAAGGACGCCGAGAACGAGCCGCTGTTCAACCGTGCGCTGCTCGGCCAGTATTCTCCCGGCTCGACGTTCAAGCCCTGCACGGCCATCGCCGGCCTGACCGAGGGTGTCATCACCACCGGCACGCGCATCCAGTGCACCGGCACGTTCCGCAAGTATGAGGACACCGGCTACGCCCCCAAGTGCTGGATCGCCTCGTCCGGCGCGACGCACGGCAATGACAATGTCACCGAGGCCATCCGCGACTCGTGCAACATCTTCTTCTACACCGTCGGCGACAGTCTGCCGATCGACACGCTCGCGCGCTATGCCGCGGCCTTCGGTCTCGGCGAGCACACCGGCATCGAGCTGCCGGAGAGCACCGGCCAGATGGCCACGGAGGCCGTGAAGAAAAAGGTCGAGAACACGAACTGGTACGTCGGCGACTCGCTGCAGGCGGCCATCGGCCAGTCGTACAGCCTGTTCACGCCGCTGCAGCTGGCGGAGTACTGCGCCACGATCGCAAACGGCGGCACGCGCCACAGCGCGTCCATCCTGAAGTCCGTGCGCAGCTACGACGGCAGCGAGCTCATTTACGAAAATCAGGCCGAGGTGCTCAGCGCCGTCGAGACCAGCGACTATAACTGGGCCGCTGTGCAAAAGGGCATGTACCTCGTCGCCAATGACCGCGCCGGCAGCGCGTATGAGACCTTCGGCGACTACGGCGTGAAGGTCGCCGCCAAGACCGGTACCGCCCAGCTCGGCGACAACCAGGTCAACAACGCCATTTTCATCTGCTACGCACCGTATGACAATCCCAAGGTTGCCGTGGCGGTCGTCGTGGAGCACGGCAGCGCCGGCGCTTCCATCGCGTCCATCGCGCGCGATTTTCTCGATGCATATTTTACCGTCAAGACCGTCGACACCGCCCCCGAGAGCGAGCTCTCGCTGCTGCAGTGACGGCCCCTGACCAGACAGAGAGGAGTTATCCATATGAACATTGCACTCATCGCTGACGACGGCAAGAAGGAGCTCATGGTCCAGTTCTGCATCGCATACTGCGGCATTCTGGCCAAGCACGACCTGAGCTCGACGTTTACGACTGGGCGGCTCATCTCCGAAGCCACCGGCCTGAAGGTTCGCACCTACCTGCACTCGGCGCAGGGCTGCCAGCAGCTCGATGCGCGCATCAGCTATAACGAGATCGACCTCGTGCTGTTTTTCTGCGACGCCGAGAGCGGCCATTTCGACGAGGTCAACCGCATGGCGCGCCTGTGCGACCAGCGGCAGATCCCGTTTGCCAGCAACGTGGCCACGGCCGAGGTGCTCATTCTGGGCCTGAGCCGCGGCGACCTCGACTGGCGCGACATCGTCAACCCGAAAAAGAAATTGTAAGCCCGAAAGGAATCATCATCACCATGGACAAGATCAAACCCCGCACCCTGTCCGGCTTCATGGAGCTGCCGCCGGACAAGCAGGTGCAGATGGACAAAATGCGCGCCGTTCTGGCCGAGACCTACGCCCGCTACGGCTTCACCCCGCTCGACACGCCCGCCATCGAGGCGGCCGAGGTGCTGCTGGCCAAGGGCGGCGGCGAGACGGAAAAGCAGATCTACCGTTTCACGAAGGGCGACAGCGACCTCGCCCTGCGTTTTGACCTCACGGTGCCGCTGGCGAAGTACGTCGCGGCCAATTACGGCCAGCTCACGTTCCCGTTCCGCCGCTATCAGATCGGCAAGGTCTGGCGCGGCGAGCGCGCGCAGCGCGGCCGCTTCCGCGAGTTTTATCAGGCGGATATCGACATCATCGGCGACGGTGCGCTCGATATTTTGAACGAGGCCGAGATCCCGGCCATCATCTACGACACGTTCACGCGCCTGGGGCTGCACCGCTTCCGCATCCGCGTGAACAACCGCAAGGTGCTCAACGGCTTTTTCGCCATCCTCGGCCTGAGCGAGCAGGCGGGCGATGTGCTGCGCACCATCGACAAGCTCGACAAGATCGGTGCGGACAAGGTGCGCGAGCTGCTCACCGACACCTGCGGCGTCACGGGCGAAAACGCGGACGAGATCCTGCGCTTCATCGCCTGCCCAGGCACGAGCGCGGACAAGCTCGCCTTTCTCGAGCAGTACCGCGGCCGGAACGAGACATTCGATACCGGCCTCGACGAGCTGCGCACCGTCGTGGGCTACCTGCCCGCGTTCGGCGTCCCGGAGGAGAACTTCGAGCTCGACCTCACGATCGCGCGCGGCCTCGATTACTACACCGGAACGGTGTACGAGACCGTCCTGCTCGACCATCCCGAGGTCGGCAGCATCTGCTCCGGCGGGCGCTACGACGACCTCGCGGGGTACTATACGAACAAGTCCCTGCCCGGCGTCGGCATCTCCATCGGCCTGACGCGCCTGTTTTACATCCTGCAGGAGCAGAACATGATCTCCGACGCCGTGCTCACCGCGCCGGCGGATGTGCTCATCCTGCCGATGACGGACGACCTGTCCGCGGCTGTGGCGCTGGCGTCCGAGCTGCGCGCCGGCGGTCTGCGCGTGCAGATCTACAGCGAGCGCAAGAAGTTCAAGGCCAAGATCGGCTATGCCGACAAGCTCGGCATCCCGTTTGTGATCTTCCTCGGTGAGGATGAGGTCGCGCAGCACGTCTGCGCGCTCAAGAACATGGCCACCGGCGTGCAGGAGGCCGTGACGAGCGCCGCCGCGCTCGAGACCATCCGCGCGGAGATCGCCCGCCGCAGCGCCGGCGCAATTTTGCGCGAGCCGTGACCCGGTAAACCCACCGCCGCCGCACCGCCGGAGGCGATATTCGATAGAAAGAAAGGGAATCAGGAGTATGTTTCAGTCCCGCACACACACTTGCAACGAGCTGCGGCTCGAAAATGCCGGCGAGCAGGTCCGCATCGTCGGCTGGATGGAAAATGTCCGCGAGGTCGGGCAGAATTTTGCCTTCGTCGTCGTCCGCGATTTTTACGGCACGACCCAGGTCGTCATTGAGACCGAGGACATGATGAAGGTCGTCAAGTCGCTCAACAAGGAGTCCACCATCGCCGTGGAGGGCACCGTGCGCGAGCGCGCGAGCAAAAACCCCAAGCTGCCCACCGGCGACATTGAGGTCGTGCCCACGAAGATCGAGGTGCTCGGCCGCTGCCGCTACAACGAGCTGCCGTTCGAGATCAACCGCAGCCGCGACGCCGACGAGGCGCTGCGCCTGAAGTACCGCTATCTCGACCTGCGCAACCCCGCCGTGAAGAAAAACATCATCCTCCGCTGCCAGGTGGTGGCCGCGCTGCGCGCCGCCATGACCGAGCACGGCTTCCTCGAGATCACGACGCCCATCCTCACGGCCTCCAGCCCCGAGGGCGCGCGCGATTATCTCGTGCCCGCGCGCAAGCACCCCGGCAAGTTCTACGCGCTGCCGCAGGCACCGCAGCAGTTCAAGCAGCTGCTCATGACGGCGGGCTTTGACCGTTATTTCCAGATCGCCCCGTGCTTCCGCGACGAGGACGCCCGCGGTGACCGCAGCCCCGGCGAGTTCTACCAGCTCGACATGGAGATGGCCTTCGCCACGCAGGACGACGTCTTTGCCGTGCTCGAGGACGTGCTCCCGCCGATCTTCGCCAAGTACGGCAAGTACAACATTGCGTCCGAGGCGCCCTTCCGCCGCATCTCCTATCGTGACGCGATGGAGACCTACGGCTCTGATAAGCCCGACCTGCGCATCGACCTCACCGTGCAGGACATGACGGCGCTCGTCGCTGGCAGCGAGTTTGCGCCCTTTGCCGCGGGCAACACGGTCAAGGCCGTCGTCGTGCCCGACTGCGCCATGGCGCGCAAGGCCATTGACAAGCTCTGCGCCGACGTGGAGGTACAGGCCGGCAGCAAGCCCTACTGGTTCAAGGTCGACGAGCAGGGCAGCTTCGCCGGCGGCATCGCAAAGTTCCTCACGGACAAGACGGCGGAGATCACCGCGGCCCTCGGCCTGAAGCCGGGCTGCTTCGTCGGCGTGACGGCCGGCAAAAAGACCGCCGCGCAGAAGGCGGCGGGCGTGCTGCGCACAAAGCTCGGCACGGCCGTGCCGGGCCACATGGACAGGGAGCGGTACGAATTTTGCTGGATCGTCGACTTCCCGATGTACGAGATCGGCGAGGAATCCGGCGAGCTGGAGTTCTGCCACAACCCGTTCTCGATGCCGAACGGCGGCCTCGAGATCCTCGAAAAGGCCGAGCGCGGCGAGGTCGACCCGCTCGACATCTACGCCTACCAGTACGACCTCGTGTGCAACGGCGTCGAGCTCAGCTCCGGCGCGGTGCGCAATCACGACCCCGAGATCATGGTCAAGGCGTTCGAACTTGTGCGCCTCGGCGAGGACGATGTCAAGGCCAAGTTCCCGGCCATGTACAACGCCTTCTGCTACGGTGCGCCCCCGCACGCCGGCATCGCCCCGGGCGTGGATCGCATGGTTATGCTCCTCGCGGGCGAGGACTGCATCCGCGAGATCATTCCGTTCCCGATGAACAAGAACGCGCAGGACGTCATGATGGGCGCGCCCGGCACCGTCGAGCCGCACCAGCTTGAGGAGCTGCACATCGCCGTCGTCGGCGACACGGAGTCCGATACCGAAGCGTGACCCAAAACGATGCGACGGTGCCCCGGCGTTCGGCCGGGGCTCGTCCGTGAAAGAAGGCGAGCGGCTTGCTGTCCAAAATCCAGTCCCTCGGCTGCCGGGGCGTGACCGGCTACGCGGTCAGCGTGGAGTGCCACGTGTCCAACGGCCTGCCGGGGTTTGATATCGTCGGCCTGCCGGATGCGGCTGTCAAGGAGGCGCGCGAGCGCGTGCGCAGTGCCATCAAGACCAACGGCATGAAGTTCCCGGTCAGCCGCCTGACGGTGAACCTCGCCCCGGCGGACACGCGCAAGGCCGGCACGCTCTATGACCTGCCGGTGCTGCTGGGCATCCTGTGCGCCACGGGGGAGATCCGCCAGCCGCCGGCCACGGCGGCGTTTCTCGGCGAGGTCAGCCTCGCGGGGGAGGTGCGCCCCGTCACCGGCGCGCTCACGATGGCGCTCGCGGCCGAGCAGATCGGCCTCGAGGAGCTCTATGTCCCGGCGGGCAACGCGGCCGAGGCCGCCTTTGCCGACCACGTGACCGTCTACCCGGTCGAGAACATTGCCCAGCTCGTGCACCATCTGCGCGGGGACAGGCGCATCGTGCCAAAGACAGCGCCGCGGCTCGAGACCGAGCCGCGCTTCCCGGTTGATTTTGCCGAGGTCAAGGCGCAGGAGAACGTCAAGCGCGCGCTCGAGGTGGCCGCAGCGGGCGGGCACAACATCCTGCTCATCGGCCCGCCGGGCGCGGGCAAGTCCATGCTCGCCAAGCGCCTGCCGACCATTCTGCCGGCGATGAACCGCGCCGAAATGATCGAGACCACGCAGGTCTATTCCGTCCTCGGCCTCACGACGCCGGACGATCCCGTCGTGCGCATCCGGCCGTTTCGCGCGCCGCACCACACGGTGTCGAACGTCGCCATGTCCGGCGGCGGCAGCGCGCTGCAGCCGGGCGAGATGAGTCTTGCGAATAACGGCGTGCTCTTTCTCGACGAGCTGCCGGAGTTTTCGCCCGCCGTGCTCGAGACGATGCGCCAGCCGCTCGAGGACGGCAGCATCACCATCTCACGCGCGACCGGCTCCGTGACGTATCCGAGCCGCTTCATGCTCGTGTGCGCCATGAACCCCTGCAAGTGCGGCTGGTACGGGCATCCTTCTGGCCGCTGCCGCTGCTCGCCGCGCGACGTGCGCCGCTACCATGCGCGCGTGTCCGGCCCGCTGCTCGACCGCATCGACATCATCGTCGAGGTCCCGGCGCTGGAGTTCGACGAGCTCACCGAGCCGTCGGCCGGAGAGCCGTCGTGCGCCATCCGCGCGCGCGTCAACGCCGCCCGCGCCGTGCAGCGCGCCCGCTACGGGGACGACACCACCACGACGAACGCCCACATGGGCCCGCGTGCGCTCGCGGAGTTCTGCGCGCTCTCGCCCGAGTGCGAGCAGCTCATGCACCAGGCGTTTGACAGCATGGCGCTCACCGCCCGCAGCTATGACCGCATCCTGCGCGTCGCGCGCACGATCGCCGATCTCGACGGGGCGGAGACCATCGGCCTTGCGCACCTGGCCGAGGCCATCCAGTACCGCACGTATGACTTTTCCGTCGCCGAGCCGTGAGCCCGGCCCGACAGAAGGGAGCTTCCTCATGTACAACAATAACTGCAACTACAACCCCAACTGGTACCAGCCGCCCGGCCCGCAGCCCGGCAAGCATGAGGCCACCGTCGCCATGGTGCTCGGCATCGTCTCGTGCGCGCTGCTCATCTTCGGCTACACGGCGCTCGGCTCGATCGTCACGGGCATCATCGGCCTGATCTATGCCTCCCGCGCCAAGAGCCTCGGCTTCAACGGCACGCCGCGCACCGTCGGCTATGTCTGCTCGCTCATCGGGCTCATTCTCGGCGTGCTCGTGTGCCTGCTGCTCGTGTGGCTCGGCGCGTGGTCGATCGGCATGTTCATCACGCTCATCGAGCGCTGCCTGTGATATCCTGAAAGAAAAGGAACGAACGATTTATGAATGATCTGCTGCTCTGTAAGCCCGGAGAAATTTTTCTCAAGGGCCTCAACAAGCACTATTTTGAAGAGAGGCTGGTCGCAAACGTCAAGCGCCGGCTCAAACCCATCGGCCACTTCCGCGTGACATATTTGCAGTCGGCGCTGTACATCGAGGCCGCCGACGACGCGGCTGACCTCGACGCGGCGTATGACGCCGTGCGCAAGGTGTTCGGCATTGCAACGATCACGCGCGCGGCCGCCTGCGAGAAGGACAAGGACGCCATCACGGCGCTTGCCAAGTCGTACCTGCACGACGCGATGACGGCGGCGCACAGCTTCAAGGTGGAGACCAAGCGTTCGGACAAGCGCTTTCCCATGACGAGCATCGAACTGTCGCAGTATGTCGGCGGCGAGCTCGCCGAGGCGTTTCCCGATACGGTCGTCGACGTGCACGACCCGGAGCTGACCGTGCGCCTTGAGGTGCGCGAGCAGGCGGCGTATGTCCACGCGCAGGCCGTCGAGGCGGCGGGCGGCATGCCCGTCGGCTGCAACGGCGCGGCCGTGACGCTGCTGTCCGGCGGCATCGACAGCCCCGTGTCCTCGTACATGATCGCAAAGCGCGGCGTGCGCCTCGTCCCCGTGCACTTTTTCTCCTTCCCGTACACGTCGGAGCTCGCCAAGGAGAAGGTCCTCTCGCTGGCCAAAGAGCTCACGGCCTACACTGGCCGCATGACGCTGCAGATCGTGCCCTTCACGCACATCCAGGAGGAGATCCGCCGCGCCTGCCCGGAGGAATACTTCACGCTCATCATGCGCCGGTTCATGATGCGCATCGCCGAGGACATCGCCGCGCACAACGAGTGCAAGGCCATCGTCACCGGCGAAAATCTCGGCCAGGTCGCCAGCCAGACCATGGAGGCCATGGCCTGCACGCAGGATGTGACGCACCTGCCCGTGCTCCAGCCGCTCATCGGCATGGACAAGCGCGATATCGTGAAGATCGCGCGCGAGATCGGCACATTTGACACATCCATCCTCCCGTATGAGGATTGCTGCACGGTCTTCACCCCGCGCCACCCCAAGACCCGCCCGACCGTGGCGGAGGTCGCGGAGGCGGAGTCCGCGCTCGACATCGACGCGCTCGTGCGCGAGGCAGTGGACGGAATTGAAAGGATCCGGATCGATTTATGAATGCAGAACTCATTGCCGTCGGCACCGAACTGCTCCTCGGCGATACCATCAATACCGACGCGGCCGCGGTCGCGCGCCTGCTCTCGGAGCTGGGCATCAACGTCTACTGGCAGACCGTCGTCGGCGATAACCGCGCGCGGCTCGAGCAGGCGGTGCAGCTTGCCCGCACGCGCGCCGACCTCATCATCACGACCGGCGGTCTCGGCCCGACGTGCGACGACCTGACCAAGGAGGTCGTGGCCGGCGCGTTCGGCATCCCGCTCGAGCTCAACAAGGCCGAGGAGGAGCGCCTGCGCGGCCTGTACCGCGAGCGTCACACCTACATGACGGAAAATCACCTGCAGCAGGTCATGCTGCCGCGCGGCTGCACCGTGCTGCAAAACGACTGGGGCACAGCCCCGGCCTGCGCGTTTGAGGCCGACGGCTGCCTCGTCATCATGCTGCCCGGCCCGCCGCTGGAGTGTGAGCCGCTGCTGCGCTACCGCGTGCGCCCGCTGCTCGCCGCGCGCGGGGACGGCATCATCGTCTCGCACAGCGTCAAGATCTTCGGCATCGGCGAGGGCACGATGGAGTACCAGCTGCGCGATCTCATGAACGAGATGCAAAATCCGACGCTCGCGCCCTATGCCAAGGAGGGCGAGTGCCTCGTGCGCGTCACGGCCAAGGCCGCCACGGAGGCCGAGGCCGAGACCATGATCGCCCCGTGCCTCGCGCGCGTGCAGCGCGAGCTCGGCGCTTTTGCCTACGGCGTCGACACACCGAATATCGAGACGTGCGCGGCCGAGCTCCTGCTCGCGCAGCACAAGACCATTGCCGTGGCCGACAGCTGCACCGGCGGCCTGCTCGGCGACCTGCTCACGAATGTGCCGGGTGCGTCGGCCGTGTTTGCCGGCGGCATCATCGCCTATAACGACGAGACCAAGACCCGCCTGCTGGATGTCGACCCCGCGCTCATCGCGCGCTGCGGCGCCGTCAGCCCCGAGGTCGCGGCCGCGATGGCCGAGCATGTGCGCGCAGCTTTCGGCACGGATCTCGGCCTGAGCATCACGGGCCTTGCCGGCCCGGACGGCGACGGTGTGCACACCGTCGGCACGCTCTTCGTGGCCCTCGCCACGCCGGACGGCACGTTCCACCGCACGCTGCACAAGGACAAGTGGGGGCGCGTGCGCATCAAGCACGCGGCGGCCAACCACGCCTTCGACATGCTGCGGCGCTACCTCACCGGCCTGCCGGTGGAGATGGAGGAAAACCGCTGATATCGAAAATCACGGAACGCATTTGCGGCCGGAGCTTTGCTCCGACCGCCTTTTTTACCAAAAGGCACAAAAACAACCGCATATGGCAGAAAAAATTTACCAATCGGATATTGTGGAAAACGGCCGAATTATGTTATAATATATTCTGTATGCTTGTGCCTGTGTTCCGAAAGGAATTGGAGGCAAATTTTCGAGACGGGACGAGACGTATGGCCATCACGGGGAAAATCCGACAAAAGGTGCGCGACGGTTCTCTGCAGGAGATGTGGCGGGAGGCAAAATGGATGTTTGTCTACATCCGCCGCTACCGCGCCGTGGTCGGCATTCATATTCTGCTCGGCATTCTCGGCACGGTGCTCTCGCTGCTGTCGAGCGTGGCCATGAAGACGCTCATCGACGTCGTCACCGGCTTTCAGACCGGGGCGATCGTCACGGCCGCGGCCTGGATGGCCGGCATGCTGCTCGGCAGCGCCGGGATGCAGGCGTTGTCGTCGCGCATCGCGGCCGTCATTAACATCCGCGTGCAAAACGGCATCCAGGCCGAGATCTATGACCGCATGCTGCGCACCGACTGGGCCTCGCTCGAGCAGTTTCGCTCCGGCGACTTGCTCAACCGCCTCAATACCGACGTCGGCAGCGTGTCCGGCGGCGTGACGGGGCTGTTGCCGAGCTTCGTGTCGGCGGCGGTGCAGTTTCTCGGCTCGCTGATCATTATCCTGTGCTACGACCCCGTCATGGCGCTCATGGCGCTCATCGGCGCGCCGCTGTCCGTGCTGTGCTCGCGCACGCTCGTGCGCCGGATGCGCAGCTATAACCGGCGCATGAAGGATATCAGCAGCGAGGTCATGTCGTTTCACGAGGATTCCCTGCGCAACCTCACGTCCATCAAGGCGTTCGGCATCATGGACGGCTTTCGGGACCGGATGTGCGCCATGCAGGGAAAATACCGCGAGACGTATCTGGACTATAACCGCTTTTCGGTCATCGCGGGGTTTGTGATGTCGCTCGTCGGTCTGCTCGTCTCGGCCGGGTGCTTCGGCTGGGGCGTCTACCGGCTGTGGACGCACGCGATCTCCTATGGCGCGATGATGATGTTCCTGCAGCTGACGACCATGCTGCGCAGTGCGTTTTCGTCGCTCATCGGCCTGGTGCCGACCGCCGTGTCCATCACGACGTCCGCCGGCCGGCTCATGGCCATCGCCGACCTGCCGGAAGAGCCCGGCGCGCGCGAGACCGTGCCGGCGCCCGCGCTGTGCACGGTGGAGCTGCAGGACGTGACCTTTGCCTATCCCGGCGGCGAGCCGGTGCTCGAGCACGTGGACTTTCGCGCCGGGCCGGGGGAGGTCGTGGCGCTCACCGGCGCATCCGGCGAGGGCAAGACCACGATGATCCGCCTCATCCTCGGCCTCATCCGGCCGGAGAGCGGCAGCGTCCGCCTCATCGGGGCGGACGGGCAGTGCCTGCCGGTCTCGGCCGCTACGCGCACGGCCTTCAGCTATGTGCCGCAGGGCAACACCGTCTTTGCCGGCACGATCGCGGACAACCTGCGCATGGTGCGCCCGGAGGCGACGGACGCGGAGCTCGTCGCCGCGCTCAAGACCGCCTGCGCTTATGATTTTGTTTCCCAGCTGCCGGACGGTATCTATGCCCGCACCGGCGAGCTCGGCCACGGCCTGTCCGAGGGACAGGCCCAGCGCATCGCCGTGGCCCGCGCCGTGCTGTGCGGCGCGCCGGTGCTGCTGCTCGACGAGGCCACCAGCGCGCTCGACGAAGCCACCGAGCAGCGCATGCTCCAAAACCTCATGCACAGCGGCCACGTGCAGACGTGCGTGCTCATCACGCACCGCGCCGCCACGGCCGAGCGCTGCCGCCGCCGGTATGTCCTGCGCGGCACGCGCCTGACGGAGGAGGCGGCAGCATGCGCGTTGTAGATACCGAAACGCTCATGCGCGATTACCGCGCCGCCCTGGCCGACGGCATGGAGCTGCCGCTCGTGGTCTCGGGCAGCAGCATGTGCCCGTTTCTCGCGCCGGAGCGCGACGCGGTGTATCTGCGCGCGCCCGACCGGAAGCTCCGCCGGGGCGACATCGCGTTTTACTGCCGCCCGGGCGGCCAGTATGTGCTGCACCGCATCTGCCGTGTACGCGGCGGGCAACTCTGGTTTGCTGGCGACGCGCAGGATGTGCGCGAAGGGCCGCTGCCGGCGTCGTGCGTGTTCGCGTATGTGACGGCGGTGCGCCGCAAGGACAAGCTCGTCACGCCGGGCGCGCCGCTGTGGCGGCTGTTTTCCGGCCCGTGGCTGTGGCTGCTCGGCCGGCGGCAGCGCGTGCTGCATCTTTACGGCCGCCTGCGGCCGCATCTGAGACAAAAAACGGAGGAATGAACCATGCGCAGATCGAACGATCATCTGCTGCGTGCCGTCGCCGGGGAGCCGGTATGGATCCCGGCGCGCCGGCCGGGACACTGTGAGGGCCGCCTGTGATCGACCTGCATGCACACATCCTGCCGGGGCTGGACGACGGCTCGCCGGATCTGGAGACGTCGGTGCTGATGGCCGCCGTGGCGGCGGAATCAGGCGTGACGCATCTGGTCGCCACGCCGCACAGCAACCAGCGCGGCGCGTTTGAAAACTACGCTTCGCCGGCGCTGCAGGTACGCTTTGACTGCCTACGCACGGCCGTGCGCGAGGCTGGCATCCCGCTCGAGCTTTCGCTCGGGATGGAGATCTTCGGCACGGGCGACGTGCCGCGCCTGCTGCGCGAGGGGCGGCTGCTGACCCTCAATGGCGGGCGCTACCTGCTCATCGAGTTTGGCTTTCATGAGGATCCGCTGCGCATCGAGCGCCTGCTCGGTGATCTGCTCGCGGCCGAGTACTGGCCGGTCGTCGCGCATCCGGAGCGGTACTACGGCCTGCAGCGGATGCCGAATTATCTGTACGACTGGGTCAACCGCGGCATCGTGCTGCAGGTGAACAAGGGCAGCCTGTTCGGCCGCTTCGGCCGCGGGGCGCAGGCGCTGGCCGGGGCGATGCTCGCGCACGGGCTCGTCGGCTGCATCGCAAGCGATGCCCACCGGCCCGACGTGCGCACGCCGGATCTGTCCGCCGCGTGGGACTATCTGGCCGAGCGCTTTTCCGAACCGCTGGCCGAGCAGCTGCTCACGCGCAACCCCATGCACATCCTGCGCAGCGAGCCGCTGCCCGCCGGGCGCTTCCGGCCGTTTTTCTGAAGCAAGTAGAGAGGTGTTTTTGTGAAGAGACTGACTTCTGTGATCCTGGCGGTCGCGCTCGCGCTGTCGGCCCTCGGCGTGCTGGGCGCGCGCATTTATCAAAAGGTGGCCTACGGCGGTGCCGCGCCGGAGATCGCGTTTGCTGCCGATGTGCTCGAGGTACCCACCGGCGCGGACGATGCCGCGCTGCTCGCCGGCGTCACGGCGACGGATGCCGAGGACGGCGACGTCACGGCATCGCTGCTCGTCGAGGGCGTTTCCGGCCGCAATGCCGACGGTACGGTGCAGGTCACGTACGCGGCCTTTGATTCCGACCGACACGTGACAAAGGCGACGCGCGCCGTGCGCTACACGGACTATAAGCCGCCGCGCTTCGCGCTCTCGCAGCCGCTGGTCTGCCGCGCGGGCGGCAGCCGCGTCCTGTCGACCTATGTCACCGCGAGCGACAGCATCGACGGCGACCTGTCCGGCCGCGTCAAGATCGCGCTGACCGACGGCAGCTCGCTGGCCATCTCCGGTACGCACACGGCGGAGCTGCGCGTGACCAACAGCCTCGGCGACACGGCGGCCGTGCCCGTCACGGTCGAGGTCACGACCGGGGATGTCAACCCCGCGCACATCACGCTCACGCAGTATCTGATCTATCTTCCGGCCGGCAGCAGCTATGCGCCGCTGGACTATGTCGCCGGTGTCAACGACGGCGACAGCAAGAACGGTGTCACGGCGGAATCCGCCGTGAACACGCAGGTGCCCGGCGTGTATGAGGTGGTCTTCTCGTACCGCAGCGGCAATACCGAGAGCCACACGCGGCAGATCGTCGTGGTGGAATGAGAGGCGGTGGATCCATGGACGAACAGAACACACACACCTCCGAACCGGCGGAGCAGCAGGTCCCGCTGCTGCTGATCGCGCGCGAGCTGTGGCGCAAGCTGGGCCTGATCCTGATGTTTGCCGCCACGATCGCCGCCTGCGGCTACATTGCCGCCACGCTGTTCTACCGCCCCGTGTACCAGACGCAGACGACATTCGTGGTCGCGGTGCGCAACGGCGGCACGGTCTATGCCAATCTCAGCACCGCGACGAGCATGGCCGAAACGCTCTCAACATTTTTTGAGGGCGACGTGATGCGCAAGTGCATCACGCAGGACATCGGCGCGGTCGACGGTACGATCCAGGCCGAACAGATCCCGGAGACGAACCTGCTGACGATGACGGTCTCGGCGCACACGCAGCGCGACGCTTACCGCATCACGCAGAGCATCCTGCGCAATTATAACGAGCAGGCGAGCAAGCTCCTCGGCGACGTGGCGCTCGACGTGCTGCGCCGGCCGACCGTGCCGGTCGCGCCGTCGAACAGCTCCGGCGCCATGCACGCCGCCAAGCTCTGCGGCATCGCTGCCGCGCTGGCCGCGGCCGTGTATCTGGCGGTGCGCGCCTACCTGCGCGACACGGTCAAGAGCGAGGCGGATGTGGAGCAGAAGCTCGACACGCGCCTGCTGGCCACCGTGCGCCACGAGAAAAAGTACAAAACGCTGCGCACGCGGTGGAGCAAGGCAAAGACGAGCATCCTCATCACGAACCCGACGACGGGCTTTGCCTTCGTCGAGACGTTCAAGCGCCTGCGCACGCGCGTGGATTATCTGCTGCGCCGCACGCAGGGCAAGACCGTCATGGTCACGTCCCTGCTTGAGGATGAGGGCAAGAGCACCGTGGCCGTCAATCTGGCGCTGGCCATGGCCCGGCGGCACAAGAACGTGCTGCTCATCGACCTCGACCTGAAAAAGCCCGCGCTGTATAAGCTGCTCGACTGCCAGCAGACGTCCTTTGTCCCGCTCGAGACGTACCTGCGCAGCGATGCACCGGTCAAAAAGCTCCTGCGCGAGGACAAGGCGCGCGGCATCTATACGATCTTCAGCCGCAAGGGCACGGGCAGCGCCGCCGAGCTGCTCGGCAGCGACCGGCTGCGCGGCCTGCTTGCGCAGATGCGCGAACGCATGGACATTATCATCGTCGACACGCCGCCGATGAGCGCCGGCGGCGACGCCGAGTGCATCGCCGACCTCATGGACGCGGCCATTCTCGTCGTCCGGCAGGATCAGGCGCCGGTGCGCACGCTCAACGACTGCATCGACGTGCTGCGCCGGTCGAACGCCGAGGTGCTCGGCTGTGTGTTCAACAATGCCTATGCCGCGTCCATCGGCGACCGGCAGAGCTACGGTTACGGCTACGGCCATGATTACGGCTATGGCTACGGCGCGCGGACGGAGGGAGAGCCATGAACGAACAGAGACAAGGGCATACCATCGACCTTGCGGAGCTGCTGGGGCGGTTTGCGCGCAGTCTCCGCCGCCTGTGGTGGCTGTGCCTGGCGCTGATCGTGCTGTGCGCCGCTGCGTCCGGCGGCTATGCCCGCCTGAGCTACCGGCCGCAGTATACGGCCTCGATGACGTTTCTCGTCAATGCCGGCGGCACGTCCCAGTCCGGCAGCGCCGCGAGCACGGCGACGGCCGCGCAGATGGCAAAGACGTTTCCGTACATTCTCACGAGCGGCCTGCTCGACAGTGCCGTGCGCGCGGACACGGGACTGGCAACCCTGCCCGCGATCAGCGCCACGTCCGAGGAGGGCACGAACCTCTGCACCCTGAGCGTGACCGGCAGCGATGCGCAGCAGTGCTACGACGTGCTGCAGTCGGTCATCGTGCACTACCCGGACGTGGCGGAGCTCGTCGTCGGGCCGACGGAGCTGGTCATGATGGACCAGACCGGCGTGCCGACGCAGCCGTCGAATCCGTTTTCGTGGCGGCATTCGCTCGTGCGCGGCGCGCTCATCGGCGCGGTGCTGAGTCTGCTCGTGCTGTATCTGTCCGGCCGCGCGCGCGCCACGGTCATGAACCGCGATGATCTGCAGCAGGCGACGAGTGCGCGCTATCTCGGCGCGCTGCCGGCCGTGCGCGTGAAAAAGCGCAGCCGCACTACGCCGGCGGCCCTGCCGGAGGAGATGGCGCGCAGCAGCGCCTACTGCGAAGCCATGCGCATCGTTGCCATGCGCGTGGATAAGGCCATGCAGCACCATGCCTACCGTACGCTGCTCGTCTCGAGCGCCGCGCCGGGCGAGGGGAAGACGACGTTCGTGTGCCAGCTCGCGCTTGCGCTTGTGCGTCAGGGGCGGCACGTGCTCGTGATCGACTGCGACCTGCGCAACCCGTCCGTGCACAAAACGCTCGGCCGGCCGGCGCAGACCGGTCTGGCGGAGTACCTGGCCGGTACGGCAAAGCCCGGCCAGATCGTGACGGCGCTCGGCAAGGATAAGCCGGATGTGATCTTCGCCGGCCGGCGTGCCGGCGCGCAGACCGAGCAGCTCGGCAGCGCGGCGTTTCACACGCTGCTGCACGACCTGCGCGAGCACTATGACGTGGTCCTGCTCGACACGCCGCCCTGCGCCGTCATGACCGACGCGCTCGAGACCGGCGCGGCCACGGACTGTGCGCTGCTCGTCGTGCGGCAGGATGCGTCCAGCCGCGTGAGCGTCATCAACAGCCTGGCCGCGCTGGATGCTCTGGGCGTGCCGGTGCTCGGCTACACGCTCAATGCCTGCGCCGGGCGCAGCCATGGCGGCTATGGCTACGGCTTTGGATACGGTTACGGCGGCTATGGTTACGGCTATGGCTACGGCGGCTACGGCTATGGCTACGGTTCCGGCGAAAACCGCGAAAGGAACGGCGCGGACTGATCCCGCGCCGGATGGGGGATAAGATGAGAGAAGTCAAACGGCCGTACAGCGCGCAGAAGGCGCTGCGTGTGGCCTGCCTCGTGCTGGCGGATCTGATTTTGATCAATCTGTCGGCATTTCTGGCGCTCTACATACGTTTCGAGTTCGATTTCAAACTCCTGTGCGAAACGACGTTCCTGCATGATATGCTGGTTTATGCCGGCGTCAACTCCGCGTGCACGATCGTGATCTTCCACTGCCTGAAGCTGTATAACAGCCTGTGGGAGTTTGCCAGCGTGCCGGAGCTGCTGCGCATCGCGCTCGGCTGCTTTTTCTCGGCGATGGCCGATATGGCCGGCATGTTCATGCTGCGGCTGGCCATGCCGCGCAGCTTCCCGGTCATGTATATGCTCATTTTGTGCCTGCTGTGCGGGTCGCTGCGCTTTGCCTACCGGGGCGTGCGGCGCACGCGCGCCGGGCTGCACAGTCAGGGTGGCAAGCGCACCATGCTCATCGGCGGCGGTCAGGCCGGCGCCATGGCGCTGCGCGAGTTTCAGACCAGCCCGCGCTCGGAGAACAAGGTCGTGTGCATCATCGACGATGCGCCGGAGAAATACGGCAGCTATCTGCGCGGCGTGAAGATCGTCGGCGGCCGGAACGCCATCCCCGCCATGGCGGAAAAGTACGATGTCGACGAGATCGTTCTGGCCATTCCGTCGGTGCCCCGGCAGGAGAAGCTCCAGATTCTCAACTATTGCCACGAGACGTCCTGCACGCTGCGCACGCTGCCCGGCATCTGCCAGCTCGCCAACGGCGAGGTGCGCATCGAGCAGATCCGCGAGGTGGATATTGAGGACCTGCTCGGCCGCGAGACCGTGGAGGTCGACCTGAGCGAGGTCGCCGCCTACATCACCGGAAAGACCGTCCTCGTCACGGGCGGCGGCGGCAGCATCGGCAGCGAGCTCTGCCGGCAGGCGGCGGCGCAGCGGCCGCGGCAGCTCATCATCTTCGATATCTATGAGAACAACGCCTACAACATCCAGATGGAGCTGCGGCGCACGCATCCGGAGCTGGATCTGGTCGTGCTCATTGGCTCTGTGCGCGACCGGCGGCGCGTCATGCAGGTGTTTGACCGCTACCGGCCCGACGTTGTCTGCCACGCGGCGGCGCACAAGCACGTGCCGCTCATGGAGGATTCGCCGTTCGAGGCCATCAAGAACAACGTCTTCGGCACGTATAACGTCGCGCAGGCGGCGGATCTGTACGGCACGCGGCGGTTTATCCTCATCTCGACGGACAAGGCCGTCAACCCCACGAACGTCATGGGCGCGTCCAAGCGCCTGTGCGAGATGATTGTGCAGATGATCAACGACCGCTCGGCAACGGAGTATGTGGCCGTCCGCTTCGGCAATGTCCTCGGCTCGGCCGGCAGCGTCATCCCGCTCTTCCGCGAACAGATCAAGGCCGGCGGCCCCGTCACGGTCACGGACCGGCGCGTCATCCGCTATTTCATGACCATTCCCGAGGCCGTGCAGCTCATCTTTCAGGCCGGGGCGTATGCCCGCGGCGGGGAGATTTTCGTGCTCGACATGGGCGAGCCGGTGCGCATCGACGATCTGGCGCGCAACATGATCCGCCTGTCCGGCTTTGAACCGGATGTCGATATCCCCATCGAGTACACCGGCCTGCGTCCGGGCGAGAAGCTCTATGAGGAGCTGCTGCTCAGCGGCGAGGGCATGCAAAAGACGAAGAACGATCTGATCTACATCGGCCACGAGATCGCGTTTGACCCCGCGGCCTTTGAGGAGAACCTCATGCTGCTGCGCGCCATCCCGGAGACGGATGAGCCCGCGCTGCGCGCAAAGCTGCGCGAAATGGTGCCGACGTTCCACGCGCCGGACGGACAGACCCTGCCGCAGGAAACTACGGTCGTGGGATAACCACACGTGAAATGCATCACCAAGAGATCTGAAAGGATGGGACGAATGGGAACCATGTATCAGCAATTCGGAAAGCGCGCGATGGATACGGTCCTGTCGTTTACTGCACTGGTCACGCTCTCGCCGCTGCTGCTTACAACAGCGGCTGCGATCAAGCTGACCTCTCCAGGGCCAGTGCTGTTTAAGCAGCAGCGTCTGGGGCTGCACGGCAAGGAATTTACCATCTATAAATTTCGCTCGATGACCGTTGGTGCAGAACACACCGGCAGCGGTGTCTACAGTGGGGAAGGCGACCCGCGGGTAACGGCGGTAGGCCGTTTTATTCGAAAAACCAGCATCGACGAATTGCCGCAGTGTGTGAATGTGCTCAAGGGGGACATGGCGCTGGTAGGGCCGCGCCCGCCGCTGACTTATCATCCATGGCCGCTCGAGCAGTACACCGAAGAGCAGCTGCATATGTTTGACGTTCGTCCCGGCATCACCGGCTGGGCGCAGGTCAACGGGAGAAAAACGGTGGAGTGGCCGCGCCGTATCGAGATGAACGTGTATTACGCGAGGAATCTGTCGCTTGCTTTCGATATCAAGATCTTGGCGCTCACTTGTCTGAAGGTGCTTCGGAATGAGGACAACGAGAACGTCGGTGCGACGGCCTGAGGGAAAGCAAATGCTGAAACTGATGTATATCACAAACGATCCGGCCGTCGCCAGAATTGCGGTGGACGCCGGCGTTGACCGCATCTTCATTGACATGGAGGTGCTGGGAAAGGCAGAGCGGCAGGGCGGCATGGACACTGTGCAGTCTCACCATGTTCCGGCGGATATTGCGGCGGTTCGCAGCGCCATTGGCGATCGAGCGGAGATCATGGCGCGCGTCAACCCGCTCAACCCTGATTCACAGGCAGAGATCCACGCTGCTGTCGCCAACGGTGCGGATGTGATCATGCTGCCCATGTGGCGCACGGCGGAGGACCTGCGTCAGCTTGTGCAGATGGTTGGCGGCCGCGCGAAAGTCATGCCGCTGCTGGAAACGGACGCGGCGGCGGAGCACTTGGCAGATGCGTTGCGCGTCCCGGGCGTTGACCAGATGCACATTGGCCTCAACGACCTGCATCTGTGCTATCACCGAAAATTCCTGTTTCAACTTCTGACAGACGGCACGGTGGACAAGCTGTGTACCCAACTCCGTGCGGTAGGGCTACCGTTTGGATTTGGCGGTGTTGGCCGCCCCGGTTCGGGGGCGCTTCCGGCGGAATATATCATCGGTGAGCATTATCGGCTGGGTTCCCAGTATGTCATTTTGTCCCGCAGCTTTTGCAATACGAGCAAGGTCACAGATTTGGATGACATTCGGCGTATTTTTACGGAGGGTGTGGCGGATGTTCGTCGTGTGGAGCGCGAGTGCGCTGCCTGGACGCAGGAGCAGTTTGATGAAAACCACCGCAGGGTGTGTGCCTGCGTGGAGACAATCGTGAGAGGAATGGACATATGAACGTTCTCGTGACCGGCGCGTTTCAACTGAATAGTGAGGAGCTTGCAGCGCTGGAATCTGCCGGGCACAGGGTGTTTGTGCATCCTGATGAGCGTATTCCGGTGGAGCAGCCGGAACGCTATGAAGCGGTCGTGTGCAACGGCCTGTTCCTGTATAACCCCATCGAGCGTTTCACCAATTTGCGGCTGATCCAGCTTACCAGTGCGGGTCTTGACCGTGTGCCGCTGGATTACATCCACGCGCACGGTATTGAGCTGCACAACGCTGCGGGCGTGTACAGCGTTCCAATGGCGGAGTTCGCCATCGGCGGCATTTTGCAGCTATATAAGCAAAGTCGCTTTTTTGCGGCGAATCAGGCGCAGCACAAATGGGAAAAGCATCGCGGCCTGCTGGAACTGTCCGGTAAGCGGGCGTGCATCCTCGGCTGCGGCGACGTGGGACGCGAGATTGCAAAGCGGCTGAAGGCCTTTGGCTGCCGCATTACCGGCGTGAACCGCACAGTGCGGGTACTGCCTGATTTTGACGATGTTTTACCTCTGGATAAGCTGGCGGAGACTGCGGCGGCCTGTGATATTCTGGCGTGCTGTATCGCCCTGACGCCGAAGACGCGTGGCATCGTGAGCGAGGAAATCTTTGACTGTCTTCATGACGGCGCGGTGTTCGCCAATGTCGCTCGCGGTGCGCTGGCAGATGAGGCTGCGCTGACCAAGTGGCTGCAAAACGGCGGCCACGCAGTGCTGGATGTTTTTGAAGAAGAACCGCTGCCCGAAACCAGCCCGCTGTGGGATATGGAAAACGTGATCTTGACCTCGCATAATAGTTTTGTCGGTGACGGCAACCGGACGCGGCTGTGGGAAACGATAAAGGAGAACTTAAAATGAATGAAAACTGGCTATATATCCAGGAAAATATCGAGCGTTTTCCAGAATATAAGTCCTCCATCTTTGAGCAAGGCTTCTTGATCACGGATCGGAATCTCACAATCGGGAATGCATACCCCTTTTTCGGAAACTGGCGGCAGGAGAGTCTTTCGGATAGCTTTCACATCTGGCTTCACTGTCGCCAAAAGCTATATGCCACAGAAAAGGATGGGATTACTTACTTTTTAATTGGCCACGCATATAATCCTTTTTCTAATCAGGCAGATGAAATGGACATTCTGCATACCCTCGTGGAGCGGTCGCAGGGCAGCTTTGAACTCGGACTTCAGACCATTAACGATTTGACGGGACTGTTTGTTCTTGGAATGATTGCCGGGGAGAGCATCACGTTCTGCGGCGATTTTGAGAGTATGCGTGCCGCTTACTATGGAGATGTTGACGGGCATTTTTATCTTTGCTCTCACGAAGAACTGGTCGCACAGTTTGAGCAGCTCCATCGTGATGACTATGTGACAAAGCTTGAACATTACCGCTGGTATCACCTGTACGGGGAAGGGCTGCCGGGAGATATCAGCCACTATCACGAGCTGAAAAAGCTAATCAGCAACAACTATGTGGCTTACTCAGATGGCAAATTCAAGACCGTTCGTATTTGGCCGCGCAAGCCTATTCATATGTGCACAGACGAGACTGAGTATCACGAAACAGTAAACCAAATTGCAGAGGTTATGAAAAACAATCTCGACCTGATTGCGCAGAAATGGGCACGCCCGGCGGTATCCGTGACCGGCGGTCGGGACAGCAAGGGTTCACTGGCGGCATCGATTCATGTAAAAGAAAAGTACCGGTATTTTTCTTATAACTCGCAGCCCGCTGAAAAGGTCGATTGCGATGCGGCAGAAGCGATTTGTAAAGCGGTTGGCGTCCCGCATATAACCTATGAGATCCCCTTGGATAAGTCTGTTTATCCGGAATACGATCTGGTTCGGGCAATTCTATGCGTGAACAGCAATCGCCGGTATTTTAACCACAACGACATTATGAAGCGGATTTATCTTCGAAAGGCAAATCCGTTCGATGTCGAAGCAAAATCGTGGACCTCAGAGATTGGACGTGCATTTTACTACAAGCGTTACGGCGTGCGGCATATGCAGAGGAAGTGTACGGCACGACGGGTTAACGCCATGAACAATATTTTCTTGCTGAATCCGGTGTTGATGTATGCGACGGATGCACGGTACAGAGATTATCTCCGTGACACTGCCTATAATGAGCATATGTTCAATTACGACTGGAGCGACATCATCGATCTGGAGATGCGAGACAGCCGCTGGGGTGCGGATGTTCTGAGTTGCGAGCATATGTTTTCCCATGACGTGACTGTTCCATATAACAATCGGCACCTTTCTGATCTCATGCTGATGGTTCCGCTGGCGGATCGTATTGCAGATAGGACACATATTGATTTTACGTATGAGTTATGTCCAGCAATAGATGCAACAAATATCAGCGTAAAAGATGCAGCACATAATAATAAGCGGATGTGGATGGATAAGATTTATTATTTTATAACGTCCATCAGACCGTTCTGATAGGAAGAAATACGCAATGAAAGTCCTTTTAGTTGCCACCGTACAATCGCATATCTGCCAGTTCCACAAGCCGCTTGTTACGATGCTGCACGAGCACGGCTGCGAAGTCTGTGTGGCGGCGCGGAACAATCTTGCCGAAAAGAATGGCCTGAAGCTGGACTTCGTGGAGCAGGTCTTTGACGTGCCGTTCCAGCGGTCACCGTTTTCGCCCAAAAATCTTGGAGCCTACAAACAGCTCAAAAAGATCATTGACGATGGCGGCTACGATGTGATCCACTGCAACACGCCGGTCGGCGGCGTATTGGGACGGCTGGCTGCGCGAAAAGTGCGCAAACACGGCACCGAGGTGTTCTATACCGCCCACGGTTTCCACTTCTATAAGGGCGCGCCGAAGAAGAACTGGCTTATCTGGTATCCGGTGGAGAAGTTTATGTGCCGCCATACGGACAAGCTCATCACCATTACGCAGGAGGACTATGACCTTGCCTCGGCAAAGTTTCCCACGCAGGTGGAGCGCATTCACGGTGTCGGTGCAAACGCTGCAAAGTATCGTAAGCTGTCCGAAGCAGAATGTGTGGAGCTGCGGCATGAACTTGGCTATGCAGAGGATGACAAGCTGCTGCTTTGCACCGGCGAATTGCTGCCGAATAAAAATCAGATCACAGCGATCCGGGCGCTGAAAATCCTAATTAAGCAGCAGCCGAAGGCGAAGCTGCTGCTGGCAGGAAACGGCCCGACGCTGGCGGAATTGCAGGCGGAGGTTGTTGTGCTTGGTTTGCAGAACTATGTGGAGTTTCTTGGCTACCGCACCGATTTGGAGCGGTATGCCAATATTGCAGATGTGATCGTTTCTTGCAGTTACCGCGAAGGCTTGCCAATGAATATTGTCGAAGGGATGTTGCTGGGCAAGCCTGTCGTGGCATCTTACAATCGCGGGCATCGTGAGTTGATCGTGCCGGACGTGACCGGCTATATGGTGCCTCCGGCGGATGCGAATGCGTTTGCGGAGAAAATTGCAGTGCTGCTGAACGATGGCGAGCTGGCCGATCGCATGGGACAGGCCGGATATGAAAAGGCACAGCTCTATGCGGATACCAATGTGCGTCAGGAGCTGCAAGCCATTTATGGGCTGTAATACGGGAGGATATCAGTGGGCGAACTATGGACCGTGCTGGCCGTTTCCTGCGGACTTGCATTTTTGAGTGAAAAGTACACATTGGCATGGAATGGGCACGCGAGCAAGATGCTAAACAACGGCATTGTGATTTTGCTGATTGTTTATCTGAGCTTGTTTGCAGGCTTGCGAACGCATTACAATGACACCGGTACATACATACGTAGCTATGAGGCGATGGCGGCCTTTCCGGATGTTCTGACGGGATTTAGCTGGAAGCTTGGAGACAATCCGGGGTTTGTCCTGCTCAATTCTCTGATGAAGACGGCAGGATTTCGTGCACAAACCTTTGTACTGTTCTATTCGATCCTCTTTGTGACTGCGGCAGTCACTTTTCTGAAACGATATTCCGGTAGCTTCACACTGTCGATCTTCCTTTTTGTTTGCGCATATGGTTATTTGTTTTCCATGGCAGCCATGAAGCAGTGTGCCTCGATCGCCATTGGCCTTATGGCAATTCCCTATCTGCTGAAGGAAAAGTGGATCCCGTATGTGTTGATCATTTTGCTTGCAGCAACATTTCACCCGTATATTCTGTTGTTTTTGCTGATACCATTTCTCCGCTTTCGGCCGTGGTCTGCTGGAACGTGGATTCTGCTGGCCGTTACGGTTGGAGCAGGTCTGTTCCTGCCGCAGATTATTGGAACTGTGATTGATGCGGCTGCGCTGCTGGGTGATGGCTATGATGCGGAAAACTTTATTGGTGAAGGCGTCAATATTTTCAGAGTATTGGTTGCGAGCGTTTCGGTGCTGCTGACGCTTGTGTTTCGCCGCCGTGTGATCGGAAATGATACACGAGACAATATGTTCATAAATTGTTGTTTCTTGTATGCGAGCATTATGTTTGTCGGCCTTTTCGGCACTGCGAACTATTTCGGCCGTTTGGCAAACTATTTTGTGCTGTTTCCGGCAATCGTGCTGCCGATGATACTCAAAAAGCTCTCGGATCGAGATAGATGCTTCTTATCTGTGGCGATGGTTATTTGCTACTTGGCATATTTCTACTATGGGAATGCGATTAACGAAAGCTTTGCACAGGAGTTTTCTCGAGTGACTTTTTGGAATTACCTGTTGTCTTGAAGAGGCGGAAATGGAGAAGTGTTCGATATGCGAGTTTTACAGGTTGTGACGAATATGGATCGCGGCGGCCTGGAGTCCATGCTCATGAATTATTACCGCCATATTGACAGAGGGAAGATCCAGTTTGATTTTCTGGTACACCGTCAGGAGCGGGCGGCGTTTGATGATGAGATTGAGGCTCTTGACGGTAGAATCTACCGCTTGCCGCGTCTTGTACCGTGGAGCAAAAGCTATTTATCTGCGCTGAATCGCTTCTTTGATGAACACACGGAATACAAGGTGGTTCATGTTCATCAGGATTGCCTGAGCTCCGTCATTTTGAAGGCTGCCAAGCAGCATGATGTCCCGGTTCGGATTGCACACAGCCACAGTGCTAATCAGGATAAGAATTTGAAATATCCCATCAAGCTGTGGTATAAGCGGAGCATCCCTGAATATGCAACCAATCTTTTTGCCTGTGGCAAAGATGCGGGCGATTGGATGTTTGGTGGAGCGTCATATCAGATCATCAACAATGCTATAGATGTTGCAGCGTATACCTGTGACCCAACCAAGCGCCAGGAAATGCGGCGGCAGCTTGGCCTTGAAAACGAATTCACGATTGGACACGTGGGAAGGTTTAGTCAACCTAAAAACCATCCATTCCTCCTCGACATCTTTGCCGCCTTGCTGAAAAAAGAACCGAACGCAGTTTTGCTTCTGGTCGGTGATGGCGAGGGAATGCCGAAAATTCAGGCCAAGGCGCAGGAGCTCGGTATTGCAGAGCACGTTCGTTTTCTCGGCGTTCGCAGCGATGTCGCCGACCTGATGCAGACTATGGATGTGTTTGTGTTTCCGTCGTTGTATGAGGGACTGCCCGTCACGATGGTGGAGGCACAGGCGTCTGGCATGCCCTGTATCATTTCCGACAAGGTTCCTACCGAGTGCATCCTGACTGAGGGGTTAGTGAATATCATGCCTCTGTCCGCAAGTCCGGAGGCTTGGGCGGAGAAGATTCTTACGATGCGAGCTGTCCCACGAACGGATCGCCGCGAGGAAATTGCAGCGCACGGCTTTGATATCACCACAGAGGCTGTGAAGTTACAAGATTTTTATTTGAATGCTTATGAACAAAACTGCTGATTCCATCCTCACCATCTTCACACCCGCTTACAATCGGGCGCATACGCTGCCACGTACCTATGAAAGCCTTTGCCGCCAGAGTTGCAAGGATTTCATCTGGCTGATCGTGGATGACGGCTCTGCGGACAACACAGCTGAACTGGTGCGCGATTGGCAGAGCCGCGATAACGGATTTGAGATTCAATATATCTATAAGGAAAATGGCGGCATGCATACCGCCCACAACGTGGCCTATGCCAATATCCATACGGAGCTGAACACCTGCATCGATTCCGACGACATGCTGGCAGACGGCGCGGTGGAGATGATCCTGAATAAGTGGGCTGAGGTCAAAGGGAAGGGCTACGCCGGACTTGTCGGCCTTGATGCGGATTTCGATGGAAAGATAATCGGAAAAGGTTTTCCGGACGGACTATCCGAAACGACCATTTCCGGCTACTACGCGGCGGGCGGGGCTGGTGACAAAAAGCTGGTCTACCGCACGGATGTGATCAATGCCTATCCGGAGTATCCTGTGTTCGAGGGCGAAAAATATGTCAGCCTTGCCTACAAGTATCTTTTGATTGATCAGGACTATAAGCTTGCGGTGCTGGACGAGGTACTATGTAATGTGGAGTACCAGCCGGACGGCTCGAGCAACAACATACTCCGGCAATATCTGCGAAACCCAAAGGGCTTTGCTTTCTGGCGCACGGTGAAGATGCAATACCCGGAGTCTTTTAAGCGCCTGGTGATGGACTGCATCCATTACTGCTCCAGCAGCCAGATCGCAGGGAATCGGAACTATATCAGGGAATCTCCAAAAAAGCTGCTGACAGTGCTGTGTACGCCGGCGGGATGGCTGCTGACGGGGTATATCAGGAGAAAGGCTTCCGTATGAACCCATCCATCCTCATCTTCTCCCAAGCCATGGAGCTTGGGGGCGTGGAGCGCAGCCTGCTGGGGCTGCTCGACGCCATCGACTATGACCGCTATGACGTGGATCTCTTTTTGATGCGGCACAGCGGCGGGCTGATGCCGTACCTGAACCCCAAGGCCAATCTCCTGCCGGAAATCCAGCAGTATGCCTCGCTGGCAGTGCCCATGGCATCACTCGTCAAGAGTGGGCAGCTGGGCGTGCTATGCGGGCGGCTGGAGGGCAAGCTTGCCGCGGGACGCTTCGACCGAAAAGATCCCAGCGCCAAGCCCTCGGTGACCGCGCTGACTTACAGCCATAAGTATACCCTGCCGGTGATGCCGCAAATCTCTGGCAAGACTTATGACCTGGCTATCAGCTTCCTGACGCCGCACTATTTTGCGCGGCAGCGCGTAAAGGCGGAAAAATATGCGGCGTGGATTCACACGGACTACACGGCGCTGTCTTTTGACCGCGCGGCGGAGCTTGCCATGTGGGAGGGGTACGATGCCATCTGCGGTGTGTCCGAGCAGGCGTCCAGAGGCTTTCAAGCCGTCTTTCCTGAACTTGCAGGAAAGGTGCAGACAATAGAAAATATTCTGCCGAAAGAACTGATCTGCAAGCAGGCGGCAGCGCCGCAGACGGATTTGCCGTCCGGCGGTGCAAAGACCCTCCTCTCCGTCGGCCGCTTCTGCGAGGCGAAGAATTTCGACAATGTGCCGGATATCTGCCGCCGTCTGATGGCGGACAGCCTTGACGTGAAGTGGTATCTCATTGGCTATGGCGGCAGCGAGCCGCTGATCCGCCAGAAGATCCATGATGCCGGGATGCAGGATCGCGTCATCATCCTCGGCAAAAAAGATAACCCGTACCCCTATATGCGCGCCTGCGACCTGTATGTGCAGCCGTCGCGCTACGAGGGCAAGGCCGTCACCGTGCGTGAGGCGCAGCTTCTCGGAAAGCCGGTCGTCATCACGGACTACGCTACCTCCGCCAGCCAGCTGGCCGACGGCGTGGACGGTGTGATCGTTCCCATGGATAACGCGGGCTGCGCCGCCGGAATTGCCGCGTTGCTGCGCGACCCTGCCCGGATGCAGCAGCTGTCGGAAAACTGCGCAAAGAGAGATTATACAAATAGCGCGGAGGTCGAAAAGATCTACGCGCTGATGGAGGACTGACCCCATGATTCCCAAGATCATTCACTACTGCTGGTTTGGCCGCGGCGAAAAGCCGGAGCTTGCCGAGAAATGCATCGCCAGCTGGAAGCAGTTTTGCCCGGATTTTGAGATCCGCGAGTGGAACGAGGACAACTGCGACTATCTTGCCATGCCCTTCATGGCGGAGGCCTACGCTGCCAAGAAGTACGCCTTCGTGTCCGATGTTATGCGCCTGATCGTGCTGGAGCAGCATGGTGGTGTGTATTTTGACACCGACGTGGAGGTGCTGCGGGACATTTCACCGCTGCTGGATGACGAGGGATTCATTGGATTTGAGAATGAGCAGTATGTTGCCTCTGGCCTGACCATCGCCGCCGAGGCGCACCACCCGGTGATTCAGGCGATGATCGAGGAATATAAAACGCTGCACTTCACCAATGCGGACGGAAGCTTGAATGTAGGCTGTCCGCGGCTGAACACGGACGTGATGGAACGCTTCGGCCTTGTGCGCAACGGGCAGGAGCAGTTGGTTGCCGGGATTCATATCTATCCGGCGGACTACTTCAACCCGCTGGACAGCATTACAGGCAAGCTGACAAAAACGGAGAACACCTACTCGATCCACTGGTATTCCATGAGCTGGCTGCCGAAACGCAAACAGATGCGGGCGCGAGTGGGACGGATCATAAGGAGACTTACGAAAAAGGTCAAGCCATGAGAATATGTACGATCACCTGTCACGATGTGTATAATGCCGGAGCGTCATTGCAGGCTTATGCCCTGCAAACCTATTTGAAATCGCTGGGGCACGATGTGAAAATCATCGACTACAAGCCGGATTATCTTTCGCAGCATTACCGGCTGGACGTTGTCGCAAACCCGAAATATGACAAGCCGCTCCTGAAGCAGGCGTATCTGCTGGCGAAGCTGCCGGGGCGGCTGCGTATGCTGCCGCGCAAAGAAGCATTTGATCGCTTTACGGCTGCGCACCTTGACCTAACCGCACGTTATGCCTCCAACGAAGAGCTGAAGGCCAATCCTCCCGAAGCGGACGTTTTCTTCGCCGGGAGCGACCAGATCTGGAATCCGCTGTTTCCAAACGGAAAAGACCCTGCGTTTTATCTGGACTTTGTGCAGCGCGGCACGCGCGCTGCTTACGCAGCCAGTTTCTCCGTGGATGATTTTCCGGAGGCGCTTCGTGCTGTCACGGCGGGGTATTTGAAGCGCTTTGACCATGTTGCAGTTCGTGAAAAATCCGGTCTTGCGATTTTGCACTCGCTTGGTGTTGAAGATGCCGTCTCTGTTCTCGACCCTGTGTTTCTGCTTGACCGGGCGCAGTGGGAGACCATGGCCGCGCGGCCGGAACATTGCGATGCGCCGTATCTTCTGGTGTATGCCTTTGATAACGACGCTACGATCCGGGGGCTGGCTGAGCGGATTGCCGCCGAGCGCGGCCTGCGGATCTATTCAGTGTTTGACCTTCCGTATGCCGAGCGCTGCTTCGCGCTCGATGGGCCGGAGGTGTTTTTGGGCTTGATACAGAATGCGGCCTTTGTGCTGTCGAACTCTTTTCACGCCACGGCGTTTTCGGTTATCTTCGAGCGGGAGTTCGCGGTCGTAGAGCGCACGGAGCGGCTCAATTCGCGGATGCGGGACTTCACGGCCCTGCTCGGCCTGCCTGAGCGTATGGTGACAGCGCAGAGCACCCTTCCGCCGGATGTGGATTGGGCGGCTGTGCGCTGCCGCCTGACGGCTGAGATCGATAAGTCGAAGGCGTATATTGATAGAGTGCTGAGGGATGGGGAGCAATAGCAATGAAGAAGAGCATTTTGTTCGTGATCAATTCCATGGGCTGTGGTGGCGCAGAAAAAAGTCTGTTGTCGCTGCTCACCCTGCTCGATTTTGAAAAATATGATGTGACACTGCAAATGCTTCGCCGCGGCGGTATGTTTGAGCAATTGCTGCCTCCTGAGGTTCACATTCGAAAAGAATTGGACTATACGTCTTTTTGCAGCCAGAGTATGGCAAAACAGATGCTCTCCTTTGACTTTCGCCGCATTGCTGCCAGAGTGCGCACAAGCTTATTCTTGCGCAAGAATAAAAGGGCGAAGCAACCACTGCATGACGCACAGGCTTACTGGAAGTATTCGGGAGCAGCGTTTGACCCACTGCTGGAACTGTATGATGTAGCAGTTGCATGGGGGCAAGGGACGCCGACACATTTTGTAGCAGAAAAAGTGAAGGCAAAGAAAAAGTTTGCGTGGGTTAATGCAGATTATGAAAAGGTCGGTCATAATAAAGAGTTTGACCGAGCATATTATGCGGCGTTTGAAAAAATTGTTTGTGTTTCGAATAAACTCTGTCAGACATTACGAACAGTCTTTCCAGAGTATGCAACAAAAATGGAAACAATTTATGATATTAATAATGCCGCAATGATTACTTCTATGGCTAATCAACCCTGCGATTTGCCGAGGCATTATAATTTGACGCTGGTTACGGTGGGGCGCCTTGTGCCGCAGAAAGGTTACGATATTGCAGCCAAAGCTGCTTGGTTGCTAAAGAACCAAGGTATCGAGTTCCACTGGTATATTGTCGGTGACGGAGATAGGAGCGCAATCGAAAAGGATATTGCTCGATATGAGATTGGTGATTGCTTTACGTTGTTGGGCGCGAAAGCGAATCCCTATCCCTATATGAAAGCGGCAGACATCTATGTCCAGACCTCTAAATTTGAAGGTTATTGCCTGACCCTTGCGGAAGCACGTATGCTGAACGTTCCTTGCGTGACTACAAACTTTGATGTGGTGTATGCGCAGATGATCAACGGCGAAAACGGCCTTGTGGTCGAAATGAATGCGGAGGCCGTTGTGGATGGGATTACTCGCTTAGCGATGGATTCTGAGCTATATCAGCACATTAAACGCTTTCAGGAGCAGGAGAAAAAAGGAAATGTAGAAGAAATAGAGAAGTTTTATGCATTGTTGGAGAAGTGATATGGGCAGAAATCGAGTGTGTTATTTTGACGTTCTCCGTGTTGTGTCTATCTTTTTCGTAATCGTCATTCATGTTACGAGTGCGGGGATGAAACTCTGCGCACCTGTGACTGCTGTTTGGCGTGTGAATTGGTTGGTCAATAGTATTTCTCGATGGGCAGTTCCAGTGTTCTTTATGGTCAGCGGGGCACTGTTCCTTGAGCCAAGTAGGGAACTAACACTAAAGAAACTGTATAAGAAAAACATCCTCCGTATCGTTGTTTGCATCATCGTATGTGGATTTCTTTACTCGTTACTGGATCAATACCTTTATGGAACGCTTTCCGCGAAAAGCGCTCTGGTTGCCGTGTATGGAATCGTTACCGGGAATACTGGCTATCACCTGTGGTTTCTTTATACGCTACTTATGCTTTACATTGCTGTACCTCTTTTTCGGTTAATCACTAGCAACGCATCAAAGAGACAACTGGAATATGCTTTGGCTATGTGGGGAGTATTTTCACTGCTGATAGGTCAAATCAATTGCTTCGCATCCGATATGGGGCTTGGCACAGATTTTCTGCCGTTTTCTCCGTTTGTAATAACGGGATATGGCGGCTATTTCCTGCTTGGGTATTATTTGAAGTCATATCCGTTACACGGGAATGTAAAGAA
>OHXC01000090.1_pt1 | contig 66875 bp, 97 predicted proteins | sample 1579891 | NCBI WGS metagenome assembly OHXC01 (sample SAMEA3882531, study PRJEB24775) | human gut metagenome | biome: human-associated habitat; feature: intestine environment; material: feces | place: Netherlands | collected 2009/2010
CGAGGCGAAGATCGTCGCCCTGCCCGCCCGTGAGGACATCGACTACGAGGTCTCTGAGAACCTGATCGTCGAGCTTTACTCCCGCTAATTGCTGAAAGATCAGCGCATGGAACGTTCCGCGCATTTGCGCGGAGCAGACTCCGCGGTTGCAGCGCACGTTTGCGCCGCGATAGGAGAGGAGGAAACGCTGAATGATAGATCAAATCGAAAAGCCGAAAATCGAACGGGTGGAGATCGGCGACAACAACCGCTATGGCAAATTCGTCGTCAATCCCCTGGAGCGTGGTTTTGGTCAGACGCTGGGCAACTCCCTGCGCCGCATCCTGCTCTCCTCTCTGCCCGGCACGGCGGTCACCTCTATCAAGATCGCCGGTGTGCAGCACGAATTCTCCACCATTCCCGGCGTGAAGGAGGACGTGACCGAGATCGTCCTCAACATCAAGAGCATCATCGCCAAGCTCCACTGTGAGGAGACCAAGACCGTCCACATCGAGGCCTCCGGCGAGTGCGAGGTCACCGCCGGCGACATCAAGGCGGACGCGGATGTGGAGATCCTCAACCCGGAGCTGCACATCGCCACTCTGGGTGCGGACGCCACCCTGTCCATGGAGCTGACCCTGTCCCACGGCCGCGGCTATGTCCCCGCCGACCGGAACAAGCCCGCCCAGACCATCATCGGTCTGATCCCCGTGGACTCCATCTACACCCCCGTCCGCAAGGTCAACTACACTGTGGAGAACACCCGTGTGGGTGACGCCACGGACTATGACAAGCTGACCCTGGAGGTCTGGACCGACGGGACCATCGACGCCCGGGACGCGGTCTCTCTGGGAGCCCGCATTCTGTGCGACCACTTCACCCTGTTTACCGACCTGAGCGAGACCATGGGCAGCCGCTCCACCGTGGTGGAGAAGGCCGAGACCCAGCGGGACAAGGTGATGGAGATGACCATCGACGACATGGACCTGTCCGTGCGCTCCTACAACTGCCTGAAGCGGGCCAACATCAACACGGTGGAGGACCTGATCTCCAAGACCGAGGAAGAGATGATGAAGGTGCGCAACCTGGGCCGCAAGTCCCTGGAAGAGGTCATCAACAAGCTGGCTATGATGGGCCTGTCCCTGGCCAGCGACGACAACAACAACTAAGCGTATATTACGCAGGATACAGGCAGGCTGCTGGGAAGAGCTTCCCCTCTCCCCTCCCCTGCCGGGGGCAGCGAGGAAGGTATGTAACGTTCCGCTTCCCGTGCCGCCGCGAGGCGGTCCTTCACAGGTGTCCCGGGCCCTATGCGCCCAATGAACGAATTTTTTAAGAGTGATCTCGCAGCGCGAGGTCGAAGGAGTGTTTGTTATGTCTATGAAGCATCGCAAGCTGGGCCGCACCAGCGATCAGCGCCGGGCTATGCTGCGCGCCATGACCACCTATCTGCTGGAGAACGGCCAGATCAAGACCACCGTCACCCGCGCCAAGGAAGTGGCTCCTGTGGCCGAGAAGATGATCACCCTGGCCAAGAAGAACGATCTGCCCGCCTACCGGCAGGCTCTGGGCTACATCACCAAGGAGGATGTGGCTAAGAAGCTGTTCCAGGAGATCGGCCCCAAGTACGCCGACCGCAACGGCGGCTACACCCGCGTGGTGAAGATTGGCCCCCGCCGCGGCGACGCCGCCGAGATGGCCATTGTTCAGCTGGTCTGATCCGGCCGCTGACACAGGAAAGACGCAAATCCCGCCCCTTTTGGGGCGGGATTCGCTGAATCCTTACCCAAAACGAAAATTTCCCCTTTACTTTTTGAAAAAACCTGCTATAATATCATAAGCAGGCTTTCGCCGGGAAAAGCAATATATGGGCCTATAGCTCAGCTGGGAGAGCGTACGGTTCGCATCCGTAAGGTCAAGGGTTCGAATCCCTCCGTCTCCACCAAAGCAGAGCCAGACGAACCAAGCCGGTTCGCCTGGCTTTTGCTCTGCCCCAACGGTCTATATGACCGGCGGGATATTTGTCCTGGTGTTTCCACTTGCCTATGCCAAGAAATAAAGAAAGAGGCTACTACACAGGGAATTTCCTGTGTGGTAGCCTCTTTGTGTTCTCTCATAGCCATAACGGATTTCGTTATAATCTACCAAAATCCAGCGAGATTCTAAAATCGTTGTTAGAATCTACCGTAAAGGAGCATGGCTATGATTAGGATTTTACTGTCCACCCGGCTTGGCGAGCGGAGGTGGTCACAAGCTGACCTTGCAAGGGCAACAGGCATTCGACCTTCGACGATCAATGACCTGTACCATGAGATCGCAGAAAGGGTAAACCTGGAGCATCTGGATCTTATTTGTGAGGCGCTGGGGTGTGAGCTGTCAGACCTGATGATCCGAGAGGAAAACAAGGAGACCAGAGTCAGGACGCGCACCGGCGCGGATATACATAGCAAGCGTTAAGCCTGCTCCGAGGCCTCGGGCGTTCATTCGCCCGGGGCCTTTTCTTATATCTCCTCGCCGTCCTGTGTGACAAAACGGATTTCGACTGTGCAGCCGAGCGCAGCCGCCAACTCCGTGATGTCTTTTTCCGTAAAGTTCCCGCGCGTCATTTTGTTGGACAGGTTTTGCCGCGTCTGCCCCGACGCCTCAGCCAGATCGCCCATCGTTATTTTCTGCCTTTTCATGATCAGGCGAATCTTTTCGGCAACAGAGAGTCCCATGCTCTCACCTCCTCACTCGTACTATACACTAAAATGTGTCGCTTGTCAAAAACTTTTTTACGATTTCCACGAAAAAATGTAAAATAACCGTTGACAAGTGACACGAATTAGTGTAATATAGTTCTTGTAAGGGAGAGGAGCAAGCCTCTCCGGAAAGGAGGACAGGCCGATGGACAAAGCAAAAAAAGAAGCCCTGCAAGAGCTTCTGAGGTTGCTGGCTGATAACCCCGATTTAGCCGACCGGATTACAATCACCATCAAACCTAACAGCAAGCCCCAGCAGGGCGAACGCCAAGAGACCTAACCTCGGCGCGAGGGGGAGCGGGAAAGCTCCCCTCCCCCTCAGTATAAAGCGCAAGGCATAGAAATACAAGGAGAATTTGAAATGAGATTTATCGACCGTAGAAATTGCAAGAGTGCATTTGAAAAGGGCGAGAGCCGCGAAATCAAGAGCATGGGCGCTCTCACGCAAGAGGCCGTCAAAATCGCCGAGCAGAATGGCCTCGGCGTCATGCAAAACAGAGGCGGTGCTTTTCGCGTTATTCGCGCCTGCGGCCTTGGCGCCTACGAGAACTTCTTCTCCAGCCTTGAAGAAGTCGATGCATTTATCAAAAACCTGAAAAAGTGAGGAGGAACGACAGCGATGTACGGAACGATCATCATCAAAACCGCCGAGGCGCAGGCACAGTTTAGGACGTCAGAGCATGATGGTATATATGATTTTTTAACCGACCACGGCTACAGTCACGACATAGCCGCAGATGTTGAAGGGTGGGCAGACCTCGCCTCGATTGGTGAGGAATACGAGCTTGACGGTGCCGAAATCATTATCGTCGATTAACGAAGTGCCTGACCTATCGGGCCTACGGGGAGAAAGGACACGACCATGAACAAAATCCGCAGAAAGAGCCTGCAGAGCATCATCGACCAGCTGGAGGAGCTGAAAGGCAGCCTCGAAGACCTCCAGGCCGAGGAGGAAGAGTACCGCGACAATATCCCTGAGAATATGCAGGAGAGCGAACGCTATGAAAAGGCAGACGAAGCCTGCGACAACCTCTCCGAAGCCGTAGATAACCTGGAGGAAGTCATCAGCAGCATCGAAGCTGCCATTGAGTGAGAGGGCGGGCATGAGAAAAATTACTGTCTTCGACTTTTGCAGTCAGATCGGCGCGGCCAGCGATGAAATCCCCGTTGTGGTGAAAGCCGGTATGCAGGAGATCGGCCACTTCCGCAGCTTATACAAAATCCCAGCGCAAGCGATGCCGGGAGTTCTGGAAGCCAAAATCACCTATGTTACCATGGGCCGCGAAGAAATCATCATCCAAGTCAAGTTGAAAGACTACAACGCCAAGTTGTAATTACATGACCGGCTGACCTATCGGCACGACGGGGAGAAAGGACACGATATGGATTACAACACTATGAACGCTACCGTCAAGGGGACAACCTGTGAGGGCGAGCCTCTTACCGAAAGTCTCACATTTACCCTCGTTCCCCCCACTGGCAACAAGCACTACGGCACAGGCTACTACATGACGGTTAAGACATCAACGCAAACGCTGTTGATTGACGTGCGCTACGAGCGCACCACTGACATTGAAATCCTTGCCGATAGATGGATTAAGGGTTACTACGGCGAAAACGCGAAGGACATCATCAAACAATTCTGAGAAAGGAGAGATTTCTATGAACGAGAACGAAGCCAGGACGCTGATCGAGCGTTTTGCAGAAAAGCAGCAGGTCGGGCATTTTGCCTGCCCCCGCTGCGGGAAGATGGCGATGGACGCGGAGAGCGTCACCCGCAACGCACTGAGCCGCAGGGCAACGGTCCATATCTGCGATGCCTGCGGCACGATGGAGGCACTGGAAGACATGACGGGCGATCGGCGGCCGCTGACCGCATGGGCTATCGTCTCCGCGCCGGAGAACTGGCGCATGAGGCGGCACTACTCCGCCGCAGCGTGGGCGCGTGAGCAGTACACCGACCGCTGGAATGATTGCCCGTACTTTCGGGATATGGTCGAGCGCGGTGAAATTCCAGCGGATTACATCGGTCGCCGCACCGTCATGATCCACGCGCCAATCAAAGGGACTGTGCTTTTGACCGAGGGCTATCATTTCACCGTGGACGATGAAGAAGGGAGACAATACCTGTGAGTAAATCTTGGACGCCCGAGGAGCTGGCCGCTGCCAGTGCCGCGATGAAAGCGGAAGGCCACATGAGCTACGAGGAGTTCTGTGCCGCGCCAGTGTTGCGGCTGGAACACAGAGGCCGCGACAGTTGGGATCGCCCCGTCTACGAGTGCGATGGTCGGCTCTATGTCGATGTCGACCCGCGCCGGAGCAGACCGGCCGACATCTGCACGAAGCAGGGCAACACCTTTGACGGCGAGCCCTGCGACCCCGTGCCTGAGGGAACGATCGTTGAGTTTGTTCCGGATCGGGACACATGGCCGTTTTGAGGAGGGCTGACAATGGATTACATCGAACGTAGCGTTGTGGTGCAAAAGGTGATGGAAACGAAGTGGGAAAGCGGCTCTGACGGGGCGGCGGCTATGGAAATTGTTGCCGCTACCCCAGCCTCTGATGTTGCCCCTGTGACACATGGAGAATGGATTGAAGACGACTACGGTTATAACCGCTGTTCTGTCTGCGGTTGGGAGTGGGACGAGCCGGAGGCTTCCTCTCTGTACTGTCCTCATTGCGGCGCAAAAATGGAGGAGGGCGAAATTGATGCCTGAATACATTGAACGTGAAGCGTTACTGCTTCGCATTGATTGCCACGGCACGAACAAATTTGGTATGCTTGACGAAGATATAAGAGCTTTTGTCAAAGCACAGCCCGCCGTCGATGCCGCGCCTGTGGTGCACGGGTTGTGGATGCCTGTTTATGAAAGCGAAATGACCGGATGGAATCCCGCAGTTGCAGGACGCGACCCGATTGGCGGATATATCTGCTCTGCCTGCAAAGAGGAAGCTGTTTACGACTGCAACGACAAGTTTGTTCTGTCGAACTTCTGCCCGCACTGCGGGGCGAGGATGGAAGGAAGTAATGAGCATGAGACTGATTGACGCCGATAAACTCAGCGCAAGGCTAAGTCGCAACGCAACGCCGTATTTCACGGTACCAGATATCGAAAATGCGCCGACAATTGATGCCGTTCCCGTGGTACGATGCGAGAATTGCTGCTACGCAACATGGGCGGCATGGGCGAACAAATACTCTTGCGGTCAAGTTCACGGATTGTTGGTCTTTGGAGATCATTTCTGTGCATTCGGCAAACGAGAGAGGACGGAGGGCGAATAAAAAGCCCCTCTCGCCGCCGTAGGTGAGTTGCAACACCACCTTTGCGGCGTGGGAGGGTAGACGCCCACCCAAATGCGAAAAACGCTCCTGCGCCCACGTAAGCGCGAAAGCGCCGGAAAACAGAAAAAGCCCCCTCGACAGGACGGTAAAATCCTGCGAGGGGGCTTTCGTTGTGTGGGCGGTATTCAGATGGCGGGGCTGTCGATGCTGCCATTGTCCTCTGTGTCGGTCCGGAAGTTGTTTGCCTTGGCTGCCTCAAAGGTGATCCCGCCGCGCTTGTGGTCGGACTTCGCAAGCGAGAGGTAGCCGTTTGCTCCGGCGATGATGATCGCCTCACCAACGCCGGTGGCGGCGGTAAGCCATGCAGCGGCGGCGGTGTAGCCGCTTTTGATGCACAGATACATGAGGAACAGGCATTCTTGAACGATCAGCAGACCGGCCAGCATCGCCAGCAGGCACACGACCTTACTCCATTCAACCTTGCGCTTCTTCGCGGCTCTGCGCTTGCGCTTTGCCATCAGCTCAGCCCAAACTTCTGGGCGAAGCGGTAGAGGACGGTCACCAGCTGCTCGCGAGTCATCATGTCCTCCCACATTCCATTGAACTCATCGGAGTTGCCGCCGCGAATGATGCCGTTATCCACAGCCCACTTGCGCGCTTCCTCCGAGTAGGCGGAAGCATCGTTGTCCTGAAGCTCCTTGCGCATCTCACGCCAAAGCTCCTTGAATTTGTTGATATCCATATCGTCATCCTCCTCGTCCGTGCCTGTGGAAAGCTGGGCTGTCACCTTTTCGGCGAGGTCGCCCATGCGGGCGTACATCCAGTTCCCGGGGCAGCTTTTGTTGGCAAACCAGCGGTGTACGGTCAGCACCATCTCGTCCGGTGCAGGGGTGTAGGCAAGCGTCTTGTCCTTATCCTCCAGCCAGAGCAGCTTGGTCTTGCCGTTGCGCTTGCAGATGTCGACGCAAAGCGTAATGAGGGACTGATAGACCACATCGCGGAATGCGTACGGCTCTGCACCATCGGACGCACATTCGATAGTCACCGCCCGCTGGTCGTTTGCATTGCTGGAGGAACACCAGGATCGGTTTTTCTCCTCGACATACATACCGACGCGGCCGTCTGCGCCGATTCCGTAATTGCAGCTCGCCTCTCTGGAGGCAGGGAGGAAGATATCTCCCAACCGCTCCACGCTGCACTGGCCCACTACGCAGTGCGGCGTGATGCGGTCGATCTTACGGGTCCTCTGCCCGGAGTGATTCGGGCTGAGCTTTGTGTAGCTGACAAGAGGGCTATTGCTCATAGGTCATTCCTCCTCGGGGGCGGTATGGTCTTCCTTGCCCTCACCGGAAGGCAGCGCAGTAGGCGCCGCGTCCGCCCCGGGTGTCGCGGTAGAGAGCATATCTTTCAGCTTTTTCAGTACATCAACGGCATAGGCGGTAAAGGCTGCCAGCATAGCCAGCGATACCGCTGTCATCAGGTTTACGGTCTGCCCATCGACCTCCACCACCATCAGATCGGGGTTAAGGTATCCGGCGAAGTAGACCGCGACCAGCGCCGCTGCCACAACTGCACTCTTGATGCAGCCGTTGCGGAACTTCGTCTGGTCCCACTCCCCATCAATGATGGCATTGATGGAACCGAGGGCAATGTTCGCGGCGATCAGCAGCACAAGCCCTGCGGCCAGGCGGATGATCGTCATATCCAGCACGTTCATTGTGCGTCCTCCTTACTGCAAAAAGTCGTTGCTGTCCAAGCACCGGCGATATATCGTCTTGATCCGGTCACTGGTCAGCTCTGTTACATTGTTTTCAAACTCCGGGTGATCCTCGCAGTATCGTTCGTAGGCAGCGATGTCCCGGAGCGTTTGGTCGAAATGATCTTTGGTGTGGCGCTCGCCGTGGAGACATTCATCGCCGAAGCGTAGAATGCGCGCCCGGCAGTTGACGGCCTTTTCCTCGGCCATGCCAGACCGAACGCACTGCAGCTCGCTTTCGAGCTTTCCGACCTTCTCCAAGACCTCGCTGTTGATAGCGCGCCCGAAAGCCTTTGCTATTGCAGACCACGGATTGATTTTGATGGGGGCGAGCTGGAGCAGCGTCAGCAGCACAAACAGCGCACTTCCCCCACCAAACAAAATCTCCTTGAGCGTCATCTCTCAATCCTCCTCTGCGCGTGATAAGAAGGGCAGCCCCCGCAAAGGAGCTGCCCTTCGTATCAATGCCGTGGTCAGACGGTGACTTCGAGATCTGCCAGGATCTCCTCGACCTGCTTCCGAATCAGGCTCGGAACCTGGTCGATGGTCTTCTTGCCCTTGACGATCAGGGTCGCGTAGACAACTGCCATAACTGCTACCTCCTTTCCCATCAGAATGTATAAAAGAAGGAGCCGAAGGCTTTTCATAAGCCCTCAGCTCCATTCTTGCTATTTTCGAGGATTCCCCGGACGGCTGCTTGCAGATGGTCGGGAACTTCCTCAATCGTCTTTTTCCCTTTGCGGATCAGGTCTGCGTAGACCTTCACCATGTAATTGCTCGCCATCGGTTACTCGCCTCCTGTTGTAGACGTCACGGCGACGATCTGTTCGTAGACATCGCATAGCGCCATCTGCGTATCGGTGACCTGCCCCTCAAGGCTCGTCACCTTTTCCGTCAATGCCGCCTTGTCGGTCTCCAGGTCGGCTACCTGCTGCTGCAGGGAGGGGATCGTCTTACCCTCCGCCTCATGCAGCTTGGCTTGCGCCAGATAACCGGCATAGTTGCCGAGAATGTCTTCACTCAGGCCGTCGTACATATTCAGCTCCAGGTGATATTCGTCGTACACCCACCCGCTGATGGTCAGCTCGTCCCGCTTTTCCTCAAACGGCTCGGCGTTCTCATAGAAGCGTACCAGGGCTACCCCCGGCTTATTAGGCTGCTCCTCCAGCGAGAATGCGTTGCTGGGCGCGTTGTCGCCTCTTACTCTCATTTCGCACGACCTCCTTCAGATGTTTTACTCCAATCGGGTCAATGTACTTCACCCGAATTGTATGGCTATTGCAGTGCTTCAGTTGCCCGGCGCGGCTCAGTAGCCCGGAGGCCTGGGCGAACATGATAGGCTTTCCGGCGTCAAGCCGCTTTTTGACGCGGCGGCATTGCCGGGTGAAGCGCAGGAAATTCCGCTTGCGCAGAATGACATGAGTGCGGGAAAAGCGGTAGCCGACCGCGCTCACCATGCGCTTTGCCGTGGGATAGATCTGCCAGTTTGCTTTCATGGACAGGCCGAGCCGCTGCTGCATGAATGCGGCGATCAGCTTCCGTGCCTTGTGCAGCTGCTTCTTATTCGGCCCGAGCAGGGTGATGTTGTCCATGTAGCGGGTCATATACTTCACGCCCGGCAGCGTCATGATGTACTGGTCCAGAGGCTCCAGGTAGAAGTTTGCCAGCCATTGGCAGATGTAATACCCGATAGCCAGCCCGCCACCGCAGGATTCGATGATGGAATAGACCGTCCGCAGAAAGCGCTTGTCCTTGATCTTCCGCGCCAGCGCCCAGATCAGCCGCTTGCTGGAGATGCTGGGGTAATACTGTGCGACGTCCAGCTCCGCGGCGTACTTCGTCCCCTTCGGGTCGTTGCGGAGCGCGCCGCGGATCTTCTTGTGGATTCGCTTTCCACCACGTCCGGGAATCGACGCGCAGGACCACGGGTGCATCCCGCGCATAAGCACCGGTTTCATGGCCGTCACCAGCATCCACTGGATCACGCCGTCCGGCCAGAACGGGACCATCTTGATCTTTCGGAACTTCTCGCTGCTCTCGTCGTAGATCTCACGCACTTTCGGCGCGGATGGCACAAAGCTCTCCGTTGCAACAAGCTCGTAGGTCTTTTCGACGTATCCGTCAAGGTCCGCCAGTACGCGGGCGATGTCTCGCCTGTTCCGACGTCCCTTAGCCGCCTCCTGTATGACGCTGCGGATAAAGTCCCGGTCAACCATCTTGTCGTAGAGATAGCCGACTCGTTTCGGCATAGGATTTCCCCTCCGTCCTTGTTTGCCTGCGAGATTGTTCGAGCCGAAGCCTACTAAACCCCGTCCTATGCGGCAATATTTTCACCAAGCGGTGAGGGAAAGCCCGCGCCAGTCAAAAAGAAAAACAAGTAGTCGCGCGCCGACGTTGGAGTTCGTGTCGGAAGACGAGTTGTTCGCGTTGAAGTAGAAAAGGCCGGCATTGCCGCCGTTGTTCCAGTTGCCACCGACGTGGAGGACACGCCAGCCAGAGTTGTAGTTGGCGTAGAAATCAAGCCCTCGGCGCATGGCGCAGACAGTCCCGGAGATAATTATACCTCCGGCCTGCCACGCATACGGAAAAACGGGAGAAAATAACAGAATACGTTATTTTCAAAAATCGTGTCGACGGGGCTTCGCCCCGTACCCCATTCAGCTTTTGGGCTTGCGCTCATGCCGACAGCTGGTGCAGGCGGGAAAGCTCCGGGGGCTGCGGCCCCCGGTCCCCCATTAGGGGTGGAAAAGGAGTCGCGCGCCGACGTTCGAGTACGTGTCCGACGAGGTGTAGCCCGCGTAGAAGTAGAAAAGGCCGGCATAGCCGCCATTGCTCCAGTCGCCACCCACAAAGAGGACACGCCAGCCAGAGTAGTAGTAGGCGTAGTCCGGAATATAGGTCGTCTCGCTTCCTCCGACCCCCGTGGGATAGAACGCCCAGGGCATGGCAGCCGCTACGCCGATGGCGCTAATGTAGCCGTTGTTTTGGATTTTAGTGCCAATGTTCGTGTAATTGTTTGCGGTGTCATCTGCATAGCTCGCAGGGTTCAGGCAGACATAAACGGTACCATCAGAGAAGTTGATGCCGTCGATCCACTCGAAGACATTGCCGTAGGGATTCTCGATGTGCCGGTACTGGACGGCGGTCTTTCCGTCCGTCCCAGCTGCGCGTCCGGTATGGTAAGTCATGCTGTCCGTGCCGCCGGAAGAAATGGCAGAGCTGTTGCCGTCGACATAGCCGCGCCCGATTTTGCTCTGGCTGTCCCAGTCTGAGAACTCCACCAAGTATAGCAGCCAAACGGCGCACCAGGACGCGAAGTCATACTCGCTCCACTTACTACCCTTTCCTCTGGCACCGGAACGAGCCGTTGCGCGGGTCAGGTTGACCAGCGGCGCAGCGCCGGTCTTGGAATAATGGCCGGAGATCGTGTTGTAGCGGCCGACATACTTGCCGGAGCCGGGGTGCTTGGTGAATCCGCTCTTGGCCTTATCCGCGATGTAGAAGTACCGTTTCTTGTTGGCGGCATCGTCGATAATACGGAAGTAATACTCGGGGATGAAGACAACGGTATCGTAGCTGCTTCGAGAGAAGCCGCTCTGCCCCTTCTTGTAGCTTACGGCATTGTTGATGATGTTGTACTCGTCCATGCCGCTCCACGGGAGATAGTTGTCGAAGGGGGAGCTGCCGGCGCCGGTACCGACCGCAGGCGCGGGATTCGTGGTGATGTCGACATTGACCAGTCCGTTCGGATCGGTGGCCTTCTTCAGCCGTGTCAGAGCCGTCGACTGCGCACTGTAATTCCAGCAGACACCGAAGACCTTGACATAGGACAGCTCCAGCGTATAGCCGGTGTAGGAGCTGCAAGCTACGCTGCCGGTGGCCGTCTCGCCGTTCTTGGTGGCGGTGACGCTCCACGTGCCGGTGTTCGGCAGGTAGAACTTTGCCGTTCCGTTGCTGGTGGCCGTGAGCGTGGTGGAGCCGTTGACCGCCTTGACCGTAGAGCCGCTGTCGATGGTGACGGTGAGGGTGCAGAACTTCACCGTTGCGGTGTAACTGCCGCCGGAGGTCGACACCGACGCGGACGCCGTGGACGAGGATACCCCGCTCTTGGTGGCCGTCACGGAATAGGTGCCGGCATAGTTGACGGTCAGCGCACACTTGCCGTTGCTGCCGCAGGTGCCGGTATACTGCTTCGTGCCAAGCGCGGCGGTCACGACTGCGCCGGATTCCGCCGTTACGGTCAGCGTAGCCGCGAAGTAGCTCAGCGTCACCGCGTACTGCTTGACCTGATCCACGACCACAGTCTCGGTGGCGGTGGTCTGCCCGTTCAGCGTGGCATACAGCGACCATGTGCCGTAGCCGGGAAGATCAAAAACGCATTTACCGCCGACGCTGGTGCCGGTCAGAGTAGTCTCGCCGTTCGTACAGGTGATAGCCGATCCGGTGGCAACAGAGACCTCCAGCTGTGGAGCCACGCCGCCGCCCTTGGGCTTTTCCCATGTATATACGCCGGTCTGATCGTTGGCTGCCGTGCAGTAGAAGGTCTGCATGGTGTCTGTGTTCAGATACGACTGGCCGACCGAGCCCTTCGTGCTGGAGGTCGGATCGGTCTTGCCGGTGAGTGGCTTACTTCCGTCCAGCCCCTTGGAGAGCGTGTCGAGGTCGACGGAAACGCCATCAAGGAAGGTGTCGAGCGATTCACCGTTATAGGTCAGATCGGCCGCGTCGCTGGCGCCGGACAGCTTCCACCGATACTTGCCGCTGCTGTCCTTGCCGCTGCAGACGTATTCCTTGCCCGTAGCGCTATCATAGTAGTGCTGCCCTGCGGTACCCTCGGTCGTGTCTGTCGGCGCTCCTGAGCCTGTTGCAAGCGGATAACCGTAGTCCTTTCCGGCGACTGCCGCAGAGATATTCCCGTTCCCGTCGCCCAGCAGCAGACCCTTGACCATGATCTTGTCCTGCTTGGTCTTTACCGCCTCAGCGATGGCAGCGGACATATCGCCCTGTGTGACGCAGGCGCTGGTGTCGACCGTCACCGTCCATGTGCCGGTGTTCGAGCAGGAGATCAGCGCGTAAAAGGTGTAGACGAAATCCGGCGATTCTGTCTTGCTGGGAATGGGAACGCCCTGCTCCAGCTGGAACAAGGCGATCATGGCGGACGCTCCTCCGTCCACGCTGGCAGATACGCGGAACTGATTCAACGTATAGGCCGTATTCGGCGCAGCGATGCGGAGCTTCAGGCGAATGCCGGAAGATACTCTCTCGCCGCCCAGCAGGCTCGCGGTCTGCTTTTCATTGACGAGGGCGGTCTGTGCCATCATTGCCGCCGCCGCGACGGTGCCCTGCCCCGCAGCTGCGCTGTCGAAGTTCAGGGTCTTTTCATTCACCCACTCATTGAGCAGGCTGTTGCCGGCGTTGGTGATGACGCCGTTCCATGTTGCCATAGTAAAACACCTCCGTGTCAGTATCGAATGGCGGCCGCGCTGTCGACCAGCTCGCAGCCGATACAGGCCGCGCCGAAATACTCTGTTGCCAGTCCTCCGGCGTCGTAGTATTCTACCTCGTCCAGCACCGAGCGCAGATTCTTGTAAAAGTCAACGCGGTCGATCACGCGCTGATGTCTGACGGGGTCGACATCCTCATAGGTGGCGTCGATCAGCAGCTTGAAGTGGTACGGCTTGCCGCCGTATTCCCACCATTCGCTGACCTGCGTATCGGGGTAGATGGCGGAGATTGCCAGCACGACCGCCGCCTTGGTGCCGAGCCTGCGGTGAACATTCCATGAGTCTTTCAGCGTCCGGCGCTTTTCCTCCAGGGTGTAGTTGGCGTCCCACCAGTCAACCTTGAAGTCGTTCGCCAGAACGTCCAGCAGCTCGTTCGGGAGCCGGTCGATCTGTGAGTAGATCGACACGCGCTCGATCTCGCCTACGCGGGCAGCCAGCACCTCGGCAACGGCAGAGGCAAGTGCTGCCATATTGTCGTCATTGGCAAGGACTGCCGGCAAGGAGGCCAGCAGGTTTTCCTGCGTGATGCCGTGCGCCTTATTCATCCTCGTAGCCCCCATTCGTGGCCGTGATGGTCCCGACCGACGCAACCTGCGGCGTCGTGTCGTCGGAGCCATCCCGCAGCGTGGTAAAGACCGGGCTGGTCAGCGCCACGCGCTTGATGCCGGTCTGCATGAGCTTTCCGATCAGCACGGAGGGGTTGATGTCGCGCCCCAGCTTCCCGCACTGCCACGCGACGAACTCAGCCACGGCCTTGTCGACCGCAGCCTTGATCTCTGTGGAGCTGAGGGAGCTGTCCTTCGGCACATAGTAGGTGAAGGTGATATTGTAGCTCACCTTCTGCGGATTCTTGACAGAGACCTTGTCCGTCAGCGGCCGCACCGTGTCATCGTTGCAGGCGGCGAGGACAGCATTCTTGATCTCCGTGGTAGCGATGGTGCCGTCGTCCATGAGGACATAGAGGTCCACCGCTCCGTCGCTGGGGCTGTTCGCCACCACGTCGGCGATCTTGGTGCTGACCTGCTTGGCAAAGTAGATATACCCACCCTTGGCTCCGGCGCAGCTGTAAGCGTCCTGACTGGCGCGCATCAGCTCATAGAACTCGTCGTCAGTGGCCTGGTCTGCGCCGTCATCGCTGGCGGTGAGGTTTTCGCAGCGTTCACAGTAGTCGAACAGGTCAACGAAGGTGTTGATCTGTCCCACTGCGTAGCCGTTGCCGACCGCACCAACAGTCTGGCAGCGGATCTGCACATCGGCATAGGTCTCGCCGATGGACACATAGGCATCCGCGACCGTCTCCCATGTCAGCGTACCGCTGGCGTCGGTGACGCGCGTACCGGCAGGAATGAGGATCGCCGTGGCCTGTGCCTCGGAGATATGAAAGCGCTCGGTGCAGACCGCAGCCTGCGCCGCCGGGCGCTGCGTGACATAGAACAGCTCAGCCAGCGCGTCCAGGTTTTCCCCTTCCGCGCGGCTTGGGATATTCTGATTGCCTGTGTAATTGTTCAGCCCGCGCTCCTGGATCACCACGGCGGCCACGAATTGGATAAACAGCTTTTCGGGGCTGGCGGGCTTCACGCTGACGCCGGTGATTTTTTCGTAAATGGAGATCAGCAGCGATTCCACCGCTTCGGTGTCGGTAGAAACAAACTGATATCCCGTATTTCTCTCACTCATTGATGATGTTCACCTCCACGGTAGGAATCAGCCTGCCCGGGGCGTTTCTGTCGGCCGCAAAGGTCACATTCACCACCTCGGCGCGGGGCTCATATTCTTCCACTGCCTCTTTGACCTCGGAATACATCATAGGCATAGCTACCGGCAGAGGCTTATCCACGAACTTCTGAGGAAGACCGAAGCCGCGATACAACGGACAGGTCCCCTGCCGCGTGGAAAGGATAATGGCGATATTCTGCAAGACAGAGCGGACGGTGTCAGTCTCGTTGAGCTGCACCGCGCCGATGTCAGATGCGGTCACCTTGTAGCTCATGGCAGCTTTACCCCCTCAGATACTCTTGCAGGCTGACGGACACGGTGGCGCTGGTGACGTTGCCGCGTCCGTCATAGGTTTTCATCTTCATCTTGTGATCAAGCACGGACCAGCGATATTTCCCGTAGCCCTTGTTACCGATCACCAGCGGGACGGCGATGCCGCCGCGCTCATAGTTCCACAGCTTCACGACCTCGGCGATAGGATCAACGCCGAGGTAAGCGGAGAGAACGATGTCGAAGGTCATCTTGTCGGGGTCAAGGCCGGTGAACTCCGTAAGGGCGTGTGTGCCGTGCCGCTGATGGGTCGCGTACCGGGCAGACCCAGACCAGGTGACATTATTGATCGTTTCGATCGTGCGGTCAGACACCGTAAAAACGATGTCGCCCAGACAGCCGACCATTCCCATGCTCAAAAACCTCCTAACACAAAACCGTCCCCGTTGAATACCGGAAGGTACAGGCAGAGGACGCGGTCATTCACCTTCGGCATCCAGTAGGTCAGATGCGAGCCGGGCAGGTGGTCGTGGTCGGGGAATTCGCTGGCTGTGCCGCCGCCGGTGAAGGTGTCCGTGATCTCATGCGTGTGCTTTGCGTCCGGCTTTATGTAGAAATTCGCTCCGTAGTGCTGGAGCACATAAAGCCAGTCCGAAATGATGCCTGTGTCCTTGAACTTGACACGAGCCCTGCGCTTTGCGCTGTCGACAGCCGTTACCGTGCCGGTCTGAACGAGCCTCGAAAGGATATTCTGCAGTTCGTCCATCAATATCCCTCCAATGTCTTGCGCAGCTTGACCTGCGTGGTATAGCCGGACGAGCCGACCGAGTGCGCAGCCTGCTCCACAATGTATTTCCCGTCCCACGCACCCCAGCCGGTGAGCTTGGCTGTGACGCCGGCCACGATATCCGGATTGCCGGGCAGCGTAAAGGTCGCGGTCTTTGCGTACTTGTTGTGCAGCCGGAGATATTTTTCAGCCTTGGTCTTGGCCTCGGCCACGCTTGCCACCTTCGCGGTAATCTCCAGCTGCTGGTTATTCTTGGCCTTGTCGTTGTAGTCCTCTACCTTGACGGTGGCCTCGATGCACTTTCCTGTGCCGGGGTCTGTGTAGCTGACGCGGCAGGAAGCGTACTGCGTTCCGGCCGTTCCCGCGTTCAGCTTGTGCTTGGTGTAGCTGCCGCTGCCGCGGACGATGGTCAGCACGGGGGATTTCTTCTCGTAATCCTCCTGGTCGAAAAGTACGATCAGGTTATTGGTGGCTTTCAAAGAGATGCCCGCCTCGTGGCACAGCTTGGAGAGAAAGGCGATGTCGCTCTGCTTGTACTGCTCCACGCGGCCATAGGACGGGTCGCTGTTGGCGAGGAACATACAGGTCATTCCGTTGGCAGCGGCCATCTCGTTTGCGATGCCGGAAAGCGTGTAGGCCTCCCATGCCTTGGATTTCTCCGTCTGGCGGATCTGTGCGCTGTACGGAAGAGCCGTCGCCTTGATGGTGATGGTGTTCGGCGGTCCGGAGGCGTCAACGCTGTCCAGCTCAAACTGTCCGCAGTCCAGCACCTTATCCCTGCCGCCGCCCGTCCAGTTCTCCCGAACGAACACGGCGCTGATCTTGAAGCCGGCGCCGGAAGCAGAGGCAGGAGCGGCGGCAGAAGCGTCGCCGCCCCCGCCGCCGGATTCCTTGATGTACGATGCGCTGACATAGGCGGTTTTGCCGTTATAGCTGACCTTCGCCCAGCCGTTTTCGATGCCCTCGACCTGCAGCTCCGCGCCGCAGACCAGAGCACCGTATTTGCCGTAGCTGGTGCTGGGGCCAGAGCGGACATTCAAGCCGCTTTTGGCGGTGACCTTGTAGGACTTTGCCGCGCCATCGGTCTTGGCCTTGGAGGACGCGGACAGGCTCCCTGCGGAGGCTGCTGCGTCGATGGCATCGGCCAGCCACTTTTTGAGCCATATATCATCGCGGTCCTGAAGCTTCAGCTGCAGATCGTCAGTGCCGTCCGCCTCCTTGTCGGTGTAGGTGGCCGACAGGAAATAGGGGCGCATACTGCCGGTGATGTCCGCGCCCTGGAAAAATATCTGCGCCGTGACGCGGCGCGCCTGATTCGGGCTGCTCATCCGACCACCTGCTTCCACGGGGGCAGGGCGTCGCCGACATCCTCAGCAGGGTCGGGCAGCTTCAGCACGATCCCGGCCGGAAAGGTGTAGTACCCGAGATACTGCGGATTGAGATTCATCAGCCGGTCGGTGTACGCTTCGCTCCCCAGCTGGGAGAAGGCGATGCTGTCCCACATATCGCCCTGAATGGTGGTGTAGGTCTTACTCATTTGTAGGCCCTCCTTGCGGTGTCGATGCCGGCCTCCTCCATGACTTCAAGGACGCGCTCGGTGAACTCGTCTCCGTACTCACGCAGAGCTTCCACCGTCTCGGGCGATGCGCCGCCGTTGATCTGAAACACGATCTGCAGCTCCACCGATCCGGCGCCGGAGCCTGCGCCCGGCTCTGCCGAAAGCGCGCCGTCGCCATGGATGGCGTGCAGTGCCTCCAGCAGCTGCGGGGCGAAGGTGATGGCCTGGATCTCCATGCTCTCGCGCATAGCGGCGGTCTCCTCGGCGGTCATGACCTGCTCGCCGCCGTTGAAGTAGACCAGCTCCGGGCCGTTTTCGCCGACGAGGGCAAAGCCGGGTGCGGCGGACTGCGTACCAACTGCGTAGCCGGGAATGCTGCCGGCCGTTCCGGTACCGGACGCGGACAGTGCGGCTCTGGCTGCGGCGGCGACGCGGTTGTAGGCAGCGGTCACCTGGGGCAGCATACCGACAGCTCCGTCGATAAATCCCTGAATGGTGGCCTGCGCGCTTGCCTTGGCCTCGTCGCCAAGGTCCATCGCTTCAATGTCCTCAGCAAGCGCCGTCTGCAGCTCGTCCATGGTGGCCGTGAAGTCGGTCTTGAGGTCGGCTACGCTCCCCGCCGCGTTCTGCTGCTCCTGCTGCAGAGTCTTCCAGTTGGCTACCATCGTGGCCAGCTGCTCGTCGGTGGCGCCTGCCATGCCGGCGATCGCGTTCACGCTGTCGGAGCTGCCGTCAGCAAAGGAGGCGATCATGTCGCTCAGCCCCTCGATGTCGGTGCTGCGGTCAGTCAGGGATTGCAGGTTGGCGTTGTAGTCCTGCCAGTAGGTGATCTGGCTCTCCAGTGCGGAATTGATGCTGCCCGCGCTGGTTGCAACGACCTTTGCGGCCTCGTCCCAAAGCTGATACTGTCCGGATATGCTTTCGTATGCCGCGCTGTACGCCTCGTTGTAGGACTCCACAAGGGCGTTGATCTTTTCCTGCACGCCGGAGATGGCAGCCTGGAACTCGCTGACCTGTGCAGCAGCCTCCTCGGACGCGCCAGTGCCTTCGTTCATGGAGGCGGTCAGATTCTTGACCGCCTCTTCCGCGAGGGCGATCTCCGCCTCAGCATCGGAAACGGCGTCTGCGTCCTCTTCCATCGCCTTGTTGTAATTTTTGATGGACTTCTCAGCCGCCCATATCTCGTTGTTGGTGTCGTAGATAGAGTTTTGCAGGTCGTAGTATTCCTGCGAGAGAAAAGCGGTCGCATCGGTGTAATAGCCGTACTGGTCGTAATAGGCATCCGCCTGCTTCTGCGCGTCTGCCCATAGCGCATCCATCTGCGCGTAGGTATCAGACAGCTTCTGCTGGGCGGCCTCCAAGCTGTACTGCGCCTTGGTGAGTCCGATGCTGTTTTCTTCTGCCTCGATCAGCACGGCGGAATACTGGGAGTACAGCTCGGTGAGCTGATCCTGATAGGCCTGCTGCATGGCATTCTGCTTCCACGCCTCGGTGTTGGCGCGGAGCGCTTCGGTGCCACCATTGATGGTGTCGGTTTCGAGGTCGATATAATCGGCCAGCTCCGGTACCACCTGGCAGAGCAGAGCCAGGGTGTTGTGGTACTGCCTGTGCTGCTCGTCGGTATTGAGCCCCGCCGCCTCCATCTCCTCCAGCTTGCCGATGTAGGTGTCTGCGACGCCTGCAGCGGCCATGGTGGAGGTAACGGTATCATCATAGGTGGCCTTGGCCTCGTCCATCGCCTCCCGCATTCCGCGGGCGGCTTCGGTCAGCTCCTTCACACTGGGTACGGCGTCATTCGCCGCAGCGGTGGCCAGAGCAACGATGCCCGCCGTGATTGCGGCCACGGCAGCGGTAACGCCCATGATGACATTGACGCCGGGGATCGCCGCTGTGAGGATGGCACTGGCGGCTGCGGCTATCTTTGCAGCGACCGCATAGGCAGCCAGCGCGGCGACGACCGCGCCGATCACGCCTGCAAAGGCGGTGATGGCATTGACCAATGCCGGGTTCTTCTGAATGAACGCCGTAATGCTGTTGAGGACCTTCGTGCCGACGCCGTAAGCCTCGCTGAGCGCGGGAGTATAGGCGTCGCCGATGGCTACCTTGAGGTTGTTGTAGGCGTTCTGCATCATGGTCAACCGGCTCTGCGCGGTGGCGTAGCGCTTGTTGGCCTCGTTGGTGAGGGCGGTATTCTGCTGCCAGGCGGTATTTGCAGTGTTCACCGCGCCGGTCATCTGGTCTGCGGCAAGACCCAGGGCTTTGAGCATATTGCTCTGCCGGATGCCGGTCAGACCCAGGTCTTCCAGTACGAGGACGGTGCTCTCGCCCTGCTCGTCCAGCTTGCCGAGCCCGCCGATGAAGGAAGTCAGGGCGCTCATGGCGTCGTTCTTCCACGCAGAAGAAAACTCTTCGGAGGACATACCCGCGATACGGGCGAACTCCGCGAGGTCGTCCCCGCCCTTTGCAACGGCCTTTTCAATGGCGTTGAGCGTCTGGGTCATGGCGGTACCGCCCGCCTCGGCTTCGATGCCGACAGAGGACATCGCCGCCGCCAGAGCCATGATCTCCGGCTCGGTCAGTCCGGCCAGCTTACCCGCCGACGCCAGGCGCGTACCCATCGCCACGATCTCGGATTCCGTCGTGGCGAAGTTGTTGCCAAGGTCAACGATGACAGAGCCGAGCCGTCCGTAATTGTCCGTTGCCATGCCGGTAATGTTGGCGAAGCGCGCAAGGGAGGTTGCTGCCTCGTCAGCTGTCATGTTGGTGGCAGTGCCGAGCATGGTCATGATCTCGGTGAAGTCCAGCAGGGCGTCCTTTTGGATGCCGAGCTGTCCCGCGGCTTCGGTTACCGCCGCGATCTCCTCTGTGGTGGCGGGGATCTCCGTGGACAGCGCCTTGATGGAATCCGACATTGCCGCCAGTTCCTCGTCTGTGAGGTCTGTGGTCTTGGCGACGCCGGTAATGGCGCTCTCAAAGTCCATCGACGCCTGCGCGCAGCTGGCGAAGTATTCGTAGATCTCTTTCAGGGCGACGGCGATGCCTGCGGCCACGATGGCCTCGTGTACCTGATTAAAGGCCTGCCCCGCCTTGTCGCCGAAGGTCATAGCTTTATCGGCGGCCTCGCCCTGCTTCTTTTTCAGCGTGTCGATCTTGCCGGCAAGCTGCTCGGAGCTATGGGAGAGGTCGTCGGTATTGACGCCCGCCTCTTCCAAAGCCCCGCTCAGCTCGTTCAGCTTTGCCGTCTGCTTCTCCAGCGAGGCGGAGGTCTTGTCGATCTGAAGCTGCTTTGCCAGCAGCTTGTTCTTCATGTCGGCGGACTCGTTGCCGGTCTCCTCCATCTCCCGCTGGATATTGTCATATTGCTGCCGCAGCATTTCCAGCCGCTTCCGTGTCGCTTCCACGGCTGCCTGCTGCTTTTGGAATGCGGAAATATCCGCCTGTGTCTTGGAGAGGGCCTGGATTTCCTTCTGCATGGACACAATTTCCTGCTGAGCGGCCTTGAAGGTCTTGCTGTAACTGCCTCCAAGCTGCGCGTTCAGCTGGAATAGCATCTCATACTCTTTGCGGCCTGCCATAGACGGCCCTCCTTTCAGATTTATTTATTCTTGCGTCGCTCCCGCGCCTCCTTCACAAGCTGGTTGCTGACTTTGATCCACTTGCACAGGGACGGCAGGGGCAGCGACAGCCAGTAGGAAACGGGAGTCTGATTGGTTTTAGCCATCGTAAGACATTGCCTGCGGAGCCAGACGCCGCCGTCGCCGGTTACAGCTCCGATGCCAGCAAAAAAGAGCGAGCCTTGCCTCTGACGCGGTTGAACTCGAAGATGGGCAGGGCGCGCAGGGCGTCGTCGCCGATACGGCGGGGACGGCCGCTGGCATCAATGATGGTGTTGGTGCAGGCTCGCGCCGCCATGCGCACCAGGAACTGGCCGGAGAAGGTAGGCGAGATGGTGGGCTTGCCGATGGCCTGAAGCTCGTCCTCGATGGCAAGAGCGTCATCGCCGGTCAGCCCCTCAAAGTCGAAGTTCAGCTCGTCAAAGGTCTGCCCCTCGTAGGTGAAGGGCCTTTTCAGCTTGAGGGTGTAGTTGCCTACGCTCTCCTTGGCCTGCGCCTCGGCGGCGGCGTACTCGTCGTGATCGACGGTGGAGAAAGCGTCGGCGGGAACAACGGTCTTGTTGATATCAGCCATGGTGATAACTCCTTTCAAATCTCAAAAAGATGCCCGGAGCGGATGTTCCGCCCCGGGCTTTTGTCAGGTCTCTTACATGCCGAGCGCCTTGCGGACGTCGGCCAGGTAGTCGGTGCCGTTGACATAGCAGATGAAGTTGAGCTGGTCGACCTCACGCACCTTCTTGCCGTCAATGTAGGTCGCCCAGTAGCGGACGGCGTACTCGCCGGAGCCGTTGGATGGCGCGGCGGGGGCGACGGAGCCGCCCTTGTCACTCTTGGGAATGACCACAAGAATGTGCTTGACGGCGCGGACGACCACCTTGCCTGCCACGACATCTTCGTCCTGCTGCGCAACGCGCAGGTCGATGGTGTGACGGCGAGGCTCGGAGAGCTTCACGCTCTGATCGGTGACGGTGCGGAAGTTAAGGCCCAGCGTCATCGCGTCGAAGTGGCCGAGAATGACCGACTCCACATTGCCTGCGATGCCGGCGCCAGAGATGGACTGCGTCAGCGCGGTCAGGTCAGGCAGGGTCGCCTGTGCCATACCGACATATTCAACAGAGTCCTCGTAGACCTTGAAGTTGATAATGCTCTGATCCATGATTCAAACCTCCTTTTAGCCCTGCAGGGCGCTGGTGACATAGCTGGCGTCATACTCCAGCACGAAGTCGATCTCCTGAGCAGGAGAGGGCGGCGTCATGTAGACATGGAGCTTGATGATGCCGGCCATGAGGTTGGTCAGCGGGTTCTCGTTCTCCAGCATCTCCACGCGAGCGCCCAGAAGGTAGCCCATACCCACCAGACCGTTGAGCCAGATGTTGGCGGAATCGAGAACGGTGTCGATCAGGCGGCGGGTCATAGGCTTGTCCAGCTTGCTCCAGAAGGTCTTGACGAGGGAGTTGCCGACCCAGCCGAACATACGGCTGACCGGGATAAAGTAATCCTTGACATCGGTGTTGGAGGGATAGCAGGCGGTGTAGTTGCCCCACGCCACCCAGCCGCTCATGAAGTTCAGCGCAGTATCCACGCCGATGCCGTTGAGGTAGTTGGCCTGCGCAAGCGTCAGGTTGACCTCGGTGCCGTCCTCCAGGCAGAGGCCGTCGCACTGCAGCCCCTTATTGGAGGGAGACTCGTAGGGGCAGCCGCCGTTGCCGGTGTCGATCTGCGCCATCAGCCCCGCCATCTGGGTAGACAGGTGGAACTTATAATCGCCCAGCTTCGCCATCGGCCAGAAGGCGATCTCGTCCTCGTCGGCGATGTTGGCGGCGTTCTTCTTGGTGAGAACATCGGAATAGGCACGCGCGCCGGAAGCACCGCAGTCGATGTCGATCAGCGCCTTGGCACGGAACAGGCCGTTGATGTTGCCTGCCTTGGCGGTCATTGCAGCGGCCACGGTAGACTGCTGAGAATAGCCGGGGGCGCACAGCAGATCGGGGACGATGCCCAGCAGGGTCAGGCACAGCTCCACATTCTCCATCGCGGAGGCGATGTCAGATGCGGTGACGGTGGATGCCTTGACCTTGTTGTAGGCGATGTTTACCTGCTCGGCGTCATAGGCGCTGCCGGTAGACAGCAGCTCCACCACCAGATGCTCGCCGCTGTAATAGGCGTTATAGTCGGTGCCGGACACATAGGCAGAGCCGGTACCGCCGGCAGGCTTGATGACCAGAGTGGAATCGTTGATGGCCGCGATGGGAAGCTTCACCTTGTGCTCCGTCACCGCAACATCAGCCGCGGCAGACGCCTCCTTTGCGGTGGCGATATCCAGAACATTGCAGAAAATGACAGGCTGGCAGGCGAACAGCTTGAAGTGCGAATACATGAATTCGCAGAGCGTGTAGGTTGCCCAGTCGTCGGAGTAGCCCAGCTTCTCCACCGCCTCAGACCAGCTGGTGCAGAGAACAGGGGTGCCGGGGGCAGCAGGCTTATCCGCCGCCTGAACAGGAGCCAGACCGACCACGAAGGGGACGCCGGACTCCGCCACGACAGGGGTGCTGACGCTGGTAGCCTGCTGAGAGACATATACGCCGTGGTTCATTGAAATTTCCTCCTTACTTCATGCCCTTGGCCAGCTTGTGATAATTCACATACAGCAGGTTCCCAGGCGTTTTGACTTTGATGCGGTCGGCGGGGAGCGTTTCGTCGCTCACCACCAGCGACGCGATCAGCGGGTGCTGCTCGATCACCGGGGCAAGGGAGTCAAGGACTTCCTTCCGGCCGCCGCGATAGATGGTGCCGCGCTGGATCACGCCCATCATGGTCGGACCGAGATAGACGCAGAAGCCGCCGGTGTCGGCGACCTTCTTCGGCGCGGCAGGCTTTTTCTTTGCCGTCTTTGGTGCGGCGGTCTGAGCCGCCGTGTCGATGATTTTTTCGCTCATAGGTTAACCTCTCTTTCCACAGGGGGAAGCATCCATGTGGAGATCATTTCCCCCACGAAATAGGGGGCGGTGTCATCGGGATAGACTATCGTTTCAAGCCCCGCCTCCAGGTCAAGGGTAAACTGCCCTCCGATCACGACCTGCCTAAGCATCGCAATGCGCAGCCGTTCCATGAGATTCAGCAGCATCAGCCCGCCCTCCTGCTCGTCATCGTTATAGACACAGCAGATAGACCGGACCTTGGCGCTGGAGGTCACACGCTGTCCTTGCGGCTGTTGATCCATGCCGGTAATGACCTGGTGCAGCACATAGGGAGCCTTCTTGGTGGCAGAAGTGCCTTCCGGCAGGCGCGTCAGGTAGACTTTTGCAGGGCGGAAGCTCTGCTCCGTGTCGCCCTTCTGCAAACGGGTCGGCATGATCAGGTCGGCGGTGACCTCCTCGGTAAAGGCCCGCAGGCGTTCCAGCAGAATGATCCTTGTCATAAATCAGCCTCCCCATCCGTTCAGCACGCGCAGGATTTCATGCTCAACGCGCTTTTCGTAGGTGTCGCGGATCGTTTCGTCCATCTTCTCGATGACTTCTTCGTTCCGCATCATGTGTCCGGTAGACGGACCAAACTTCTGCTCCACAGGAAAGCGCGGAGAGCCGACGCGCTCGAAAACGGCAGTCGGGCCGAAAATGCGGGCCACGAATGCGTGTTGAAGCGTCGCAGCTCCGCCGTTGCGCATTACCTGTGTCTGCACGGTGCCGTCCCGGCTGTATGTGGTGTTGAAGGTCAGCAGCGGGAGCACGGTGCCGGAGAAACTGATGCTCATACCCATCACGCCTCCCGCACCGCCTGTGATGTGGGTCTTGGAGTGAACTCTCCGCATGAATTCACCCTTGTTGATGGTGTACTCGGCGGCGGCGAACTGTCCGGCGCGGGTCTTGGCTGTATCTCCGGCGCGCCTCAACGCGGAGAACGCCGCTTTGTAAACGCCGCCGGGGATATTGTGCAGCAGCTTGTTCACGCGCTCCAGGCTGTCGCCGCCGACCTCGTTGACGCGGATAAAACTCATTCGTCCACCGCCTCCAATTCCACGCGCAGCATACCCATCTCACAGACCGAGGACGCGACATAGAACTCCCGGAAGAAGCCTCCGCCGCCCTCCTGGTCGTTGATCCTGATACGCTGCCCCCGCTCCGGCTGCACCCCGCCGAGATCGGACAGGGCGCAGTGGAGAACGGAGGAAACGATGTAAAGCCCCTGGGCATGGTCGCTCATCAGCTGGCGGCGGTCCTTCTCCTTCAGGCCGGAGAGGACGATGGGAATATCCTCGTAGGTCGCCCCGTCGTACTTGACGGTGCGCTTTTCCGCGAACTCGTCGCAGTTGAGGAACACGCCGAAGTTGTCGCGGGCGACCATATCCTTGAAGCCGCTCATACCACAGGCGCCTCCGGCGTCAGCACAGGGGGCGCTTCGCCGTCGTCCACGCCGTCGTCGTCCTCGGCGATCGCGTCCTCCAGCGGAACATCCGTAATGGCGGCGATCAGCTGCGCCTTAGTCTTGAGCTTAGCGGTGTCGATACCCAACTCCTTGGCCAGCTCCGTGAGCTTGGCGTTGGTCAGCGTTTTGAGCTGCTCGGGGTCAAGATGGGCGCTTTCCTCGCCCTCTGCGCCCTCGCCGCTGTTAGATGGGTCAGCGCCAGCCCCGCTACCGTCCTCGCCCGCAGGGGGCGTTGCAACAGCGGGAGAGGGCGTTTCTTCGGCGGGGCGGGCGACACGCAGGGCAAAAAGGCGCTGAGCCTCCTCTTCGGAGACCTCGCAGATACCGCCGCGGTCGATGGGAATGGGGTGCTTCGAGCCATCCGGCCTGTAGCCGTATGTGCCGCAGATGATCTCAATTTTCGTCATAGCAGTCTCCTTTCCGCGCCGGGTCAGGACACAACTTCGGCCGCGTAGATGTACGGGCAGTAGTTGTGAGGAGCAGCCAGCGGACGCGCGCCCAGACGCAGCTTGCGGATGTCCGCCTCCTGGTTCAGAGAGAACTTCGGAACGCGGGCCGCGGCATGACTGGCAAAGGTGGTGGAGCCGTAGTCGATCTGGGTGATCTGGCCGTACATCAGATGGCCGCAGCCGGGGGCGGTGACCATCGCAGAGGTGGCGGGGAAATACTTCTGCTCGGTACCGTTGTTGTCGATGTAGGTTTCGTCTACGGAGATCAGGTTCAGCTTGAAGCCACCGAAATTCAGCGTACCCATATAGACCACGCCATCGTAGCGGCTGAGCTCCTGGTCGATGGTACCGATGATGATGCCGCTGTTGCGGTCGAGCAGCTTCTGCACCTTCTCCATGTCGAGGATCGCGTCGGCTACGTCAGAGCCGAGCACCAGGTCGGCCGCGCGCAGGCCGCGCTTGGAGAGCTTGCGGCACATGGCCTTCACATCGCCGAAGAAGTCGCCGCCCGTGGCGTTCCACTTGGTGGCCACGGTATAGGTGTGGTCGCTGGCGTCATCGAAGAACTTGACATACAGCTTCTCGCCCTCGGTCTTGTCGTCGATGTAGGTCTGCATGGTGCAGGCGTTGTTGATCATGGTCTGAGCGCACATCCACTCCTCGCGGCGCACGATGCGGCGGTCCATGTCGGTCAGATCGTCCAGCTGCAGACGCGCCGCGCGCTGGGCGGGGGTGCTGTTGGCGTAGATCGCCTCGCCGAAGCCGCGCTTGGTCAGGTCGTCCAGCGTCAGCAGACGGGACGGCGCGATGAAAGCAGGCTGGTACTCATGGATGGCATAGCCGATGCGGTCCATGGGGATGTCACCGGCGCGGGCGGAGACGAACGCCGCCATCTTACGGTCGCCCTTGCGGTACTCGGTCAGCACCTTGTCGCAGGCGAAGATGTCGCGCTCCCCGGTGGGGAAGTAGCGGTCGCGGAAAAAGGTCTGCTGAGGAACGATCTCCTCGGCGATCGCCATCAGCACATAGGTATCGAAGAAATTCAGTTCAGCCATTGTTGATTCCCTCCTTAGTTGGCAGCGGCGGCAGCCTTGAAGACGATGCCGCGCATACGCAGGTTATCCTTATCACCCTCGGTGATGGTGTAGCTGGCCGAGACCGTCACCTTGCCGATGTCGAAGCAGCCGGCGGTGTAGACAGCTACCTTCTCGTCGGCGGCGGTGCCGACGTCGATGTCGTCGCACAGGATGCAGTCGGGGGTCAGGGTCTCGTTTTCCTTGGCCGTGCTGCCGAGAACGACCAGCTTGCCGTCGCCGGCCGTGCCGGAGGACTTGGCAAGAATGGTGCCGCGCTTGAGCGTGGCCGCAGCGGACAGCTTGCGGATAACGCCGCCGCGCACTTCGGGCGCGGGCTTGATGTCGGTGATCAGACCGTCAAAGGTCATCTCGCCGAGCTTTTCACTCAGATTGATCATGTTCTTAGCCCTCCTTCTTCTTGCCCAGCAGGTCAGCGACCATGCTCCGGGCGTTGGTCATGCGCGCCTCGGGGGTGTCGTTCTTCTCGCCGTCTTCGCCCTCGGGCGTTTCGACTGCGGGGGCAGGAGCAGCGGGAACGCCCTCGGCGCCGGATTCCTCGCTGTCGTCCTTCAGATCGGTCAGAAACTTCTTGCCCTGCTTGGCGGCGTTCTTGGCCGCTGCCATCAGCAGGTCGGCAGCAGAGCAGGGCTTGTCGCCGTACTTGGCCTGCTGCACGTCCGTCGCGTCGAGCAGGCCGGAAATCTCGTCGATCTCCTGCATACGCGCACGCTCGGCCTGGATCGCGGTGTTGACCGCCTCAGTGTGATCGACGGAAGCGCGGGCGTCGGCCTCCACCTGGGCGATCTCGTCCGGGTACTTCGCCCGGAGCTCTTCCTTAGTCATGGAAATTCCTCCTTCATCGCCGGTGACTTCCGGCTTGTTTTTATCTGTCTCAACCGGGGCGGAGGCCTCGGGTGTGACCGTGGGAATGTTGTCCGGCGCAAACATGCCGGGGGCAAGGTGCATCTGCCGCCCGTTCACGAACAGGCTGCGCCCGTCCGCGCTGGCGGCGATGCTGGTCGGCTCCGCGTCCTCGATCAGCTCGTCCGCAAAGCCCTTGTCGATGGCCTCGCGGCCTGTCATATAGGTCGTGTCCGCCATCATGTGGGAGATCACGGTGGCTGACAGTCCGGTCTTGCGCGTGTAGACCTCCATCTGCATCTTGTCCCACGCCTCCTGCTGGGTAGCCTGTTCCCGCAGCTCGTCGGCGTTGTAGCCGCCCCACAGGAAGGTCCAGCATTTGTGGATCATGACGAGGCTGGAGGGATTGACCCTGACCGTATCGCAGGCGCACATGATAAGACTGCCGCCGCTCATGGCCACGCCGTCCACGATGCAGGTAAGCTTCGTGCCGTTCCGCGCCAGCTCCCGCAGGCGGTTGTGGATCACGTTGGACGATCCGGCGTCGCCGCCGTAGCTGTTCATGCGGATAGTGATGGATGTGCAGCCGGAGATCTGCTTGAGGTCCTCCAAAAACTCGGAGAGCAGGATGTACTGCCCCTCAACGGGCTCGCCCCACCAGTTCGTGGGCTGCTCCTCGTAGATGTCTCCGTACATGGTGATCTCGGCATCACTGCCGTCCACCGTGGCCATCGTATAGACCTTTTTCGAGATGCTGACGGCGGGAGACTTTCGCCCAGCTCTCTTTGCCGGAATACTCATGCGCATTACCTCTTTTCTTTCCAGATATCGCTTGACGGAATGTAGGGACTGTTCAGCCACTCGCGGATTCCCGCGCGGCAGTTCTCGTTGCAGCGGCGCTCCATGTTCTTCGGGCAATAGGCGCAGTAGTCGCTTGCATAGTTCCAGATGGCGAGCGCCATGCTCCGCACATTCAGGCTCTGCAGATGCTCGAAGTTAGTCTTCATCGCCGTCACCTTCTTTCGGCGATGCCGATACAACGGTGACCTTGTTGCCTCCTGCCTGTGTCAGCAGCTCGTTTTCACGCTGCAGCTGCTCCACGTTCTCCTCCCAGTCGCCGCCGCTCATTTCGCGGCTGACCTGCTCGTGGGTCTTGATGGCGTTGTCGATCAGCATGAGGGCGGCTTCCGCCTCCTTCTTGGGGTCAAGGCTGCCCTGCACGGGGCCGATCCAGCGCGCGCCGCACCATGCCTCTCGCACAAGGGGATCTGTGAAGAAGCCGGGGGCGTTGATGCGCCCCAGAGCGACCGCTTCGGCCAGGAACATCTCATAGACCGGCTGGCAGAAGTCGTCCACAAACCACTTCCGGCGCATTTTGAATGCTTCCCACGCCTCCAGCAGCGCGCCTCGGCTTGCGGAATAGGAGCTGTTGAACTCCTTGATCAGCACATCGTAAGGCAGCTCTAAAGCTGCGCCGACCAGCTTACACAGCGTCTTGACAAAGGTCTCAAAGCCAGCGGTGGGGATGTTCGGATTGCCGAAGTTGACCTTTTCCCCGGGGGCGAGGTGCGTCACCGTACCCGGTCCCATCTCGTACTCGTCGTCATCATCGGAGATGTTGTTCGCCATCGGTCCGCCGTCCGCGTTGACCTCGGCGGGGACGCCGGCAATATCTCCTGCGCCGACCTCGTTGAAGGGTGTATCGGAGGGGTCAGTCTCCGTTTCGATCCATGCAGTGAAGAAGCTCTGCACCAGCGCCGCCATCAGCTCGGACTCCGTATAGCGCCGAAGCTGGAGCAGCGGCTCGATGACCTGCGCCAGATAAGGAACGCCGCGGTACTGGTCCGGGCGTTCACTGTCCATGATGTGGAGAATGTTCGGCAGGCCGGTCTTGGCGCCGTAGGCCTCAACGCGCTGCCACTTCTGCGGCTCGCTGGTGATCTGGTGCGGGTAGGTGTTGCTGATGTGATAGGCGACCACGCGGCCGTTGCTGTCCACCTCCACGCCGTCGTAGACCTTGTGGCCTGCGCCGGGCTTTCCCTCGGGGATCTTGCCCTCCACGAAGCCGCCGATGGTGACACCGCCGCCATATTCGCTTGGCGTGCAGGCGCGGTCCGCCTCCACGATGTGTAGCCGCAGGGTATAGGGGTTTAGTGGTGTTGCCGGGTATCGCTTGACCAGCGCGAACACGTCGCCGCTGAGCAGCCACGACTTCAAGGCGAGCTGCTGCAAACTCTCAAAGTTGTTCAGGCCCAGCGCGTCGCAGTTCTGCTTTTTCCCTGCCCACAGCCGGAATTCCATCTCCGCCGCGTGCTGCCACTTCTTCGCCGCCTCCGGGGAGATGCCCAGCACCTCGCGGTCCACGGACGCTTTGAGCGTCAGCCCCGTCCCGATGACCTTGGTGCGGTTGGTATTGATCGCCGCCGTAGCCACCGGCGCGGCCATGTAGAGCATCCTCGCCCTCTGCCGCAGGGTGGCGTTGTTGCGGTTGATGTCCTCATTGGGAGCGCCGCTGTCCGGAACAAATCCCTTGAGAGCCCGCCGCGTCAAGCTGGCCCCGGCTTCGCTGTACCCCTTCGCCTGCGGCGCGGCTACGCGGCGGCGGTCTTTCTTGTTGCTCAATGCTTATCGCCTCCCGTTTTCGGAATAAAAAACAGGCCGCCCGGCGGCGAAAGGAGCAAATTCCGCCAGGCTGCCTGTGCAAAAAGCCCTTTCGGGCGCTTTGCCGGTATCATTTTCGTGACCTCACGAAAAAGGTCACCAGTCGCGTGGAACGATGCCGAAAGCCTTTCTCGGCTTGCGGCCGTTCAGCTCCGCTAAAAGCTCATCGACCTTCTTCTCAGCGTCCTCGATCTCGTCCTTCAGATCAGGCAGGTCGAAGCGCGTCAGCTCGCGGTCGTCGATGACATAGCTTTTTACGCCGCCGTCCACAAGAGCCAGATATGCGGCGCGCAGCTTTGAGAGGGCACTCTGCCAGAAGTCCAGCCGCGCCCGCAGTTCAACTTTATCCATATCGGACACCTCACCAATCGTCGTAGTATTTCTTCCCGCTTCTGCGCTTCGGCCTCTGCTTGGCGGCGGGAGGCGGCATGACAGGCGTTGCAACAGGGGCAGGAGCGCGTTCGCCGCCCGCCTCCTTTAGCCGCCTGTCTATCTCGTCCAGGTTCTTAGGAAGCGCCTTGAACGCCGCCAGCGCGTAGTTGCGGCAGTCCAGCGCCTCATTGCGCTCATGGCCGGGGATCTTCTTCCACTGCCACGGCTGCTTTTTGTTGGGGTCGTAGACCTTGACCTCGGAGAGCAGCCCTGTGAAGTAGCCGGAGCCGTAGTCATCCCGCTTGGGGAAGTGACAATATTTCGCGCCCGGCGTCTGTACGCGCAGGTTGTCCATGATGACCTCCTTGCCGGAGTCAACGCCGATCTGGTATTGCCAGCAGGTGCCGACCGCCGTCTGCTTGATGATGATCTTCTGCTTTTTCGGCGGCGCGGTGTAGGGCTTATCGCTGCCGGGCATGCCCTTGATGCAGAACACCTTTTTGCCCAGCCGCGCCCGGCACTGCATACGGACCTCCTGCGTGAAGTGTCCGCCCTCGTCCACAAAGGACATTGACATTTTCAGCCCCACGCCGTTCTCAAAGCGCAGAACACGGTCAAATACCAGCTCGTCCAGCTGCGCCCATACGGCATCGTCGTCGGGCCGTCCCATGACGATACCCTTCTCAATGCCCCAGGTCTCACCAAAGTGGCCGTGGCCGACGATTTCATATTCCATGCGGTCGTCCTGTGTATCGACGCCGGCCGTCAGAACAAGCACGCCCTCCGGCAGCTCAGCCGGGTATTCCTCCCGGCGCGCCATCAGACTGTCCTCGTCCTCCAGGTCTCCGCGATCCTCCCACAGCTCGCCGAAGCAGGTGTTGTAGACGACCTGCATCTTGCGGGTACTGCCGATGGCGTTCAGGTATTTCAGAATGATGGATTCCCAGCTCGCCCACTGGCTGACAAAGGCGTTCAGCCAGAACGAGCGCGTGCCCTGCTCATAGGCAGCGGGGTTGTCCGCCTCCCATCTTGCCGGGGCGCGCTTCATTTCCGCCTCGGTGGAGATGCAGCCGCAGCCGGGGCAGGCATAGCAGACGCTGCGGACCTTGTAGGTCTTTTTCCCCGCGACGATAATCTCGTCGTGCTCAAAGCGGATGTCCGCCCATTGTATCTCGTGATACTCGCCGCAATGAGGGCAGCGGGATTTCCACCGCTCCATCGTGCCTGTCGCGTAGGCAGCTTCAATGGCGCTGGCGTTTTTGACGGTGGGTGTGGACACCTCACCGCTTTTCGCGTTGTAGAATGTCGTCTGCCGCGCCATCGCCAGATCCCACGGGTCGCCCTCGTTGCCGGCGGACAGCGCCCAGCGGTCGCGCTCGTCACCCAGCACATAGCGGATGGGCTTTGACGCCAGAGCGTGGGCCTCGGTGGAGCCGCACATCGTGAGGATGCCTCCGGGGTAGGTCTTTTGCAAAATGGTGTTGCCGCTGTCGCGGCTCTTGGGGTCGCTGACCTTCTTTCTCAGCGTGGGGCAGTCGCGGATCATCGGCGCGATGCGGAGCTTGGAATACTCCTTTGCGTCAATGGTGGTAGGGTGGACAAACAGGATCGAGCCGGGGTCCTGGTCGATCACATAGCCGATGCAGTTATTGAGAAATTCAGACTTACCGACCTGGGACGCAGCCACCATGACGATGTGCCGTATCTTTGGGTCGGTCCATGCGTTCATCGGCTCGCGGAGATAGGGGGTGCGCTCGGTGCGCCACGGTCCGGGCTCTGCGGCGCTCTCGGCCGACAGGCGGCGATTCTGCTCCGCCCATTCGGTCACGGTCAGGTCGTCTGGCGGGAGCATACCGGCCATCGCCTTGGCGATGACCTTGTTCAGCCGGACGGCGGCGAGCCTACTCGTCATCGCTGTCACGCTCCGACCAGTCGCGCCGTTCTCTCACGCGCTCCTCGTATTTCTTGGGGTCGTAGTGATACCCGGCCAGCTCCCGCATGACCTTGCTGACCTCTTTGCGGATAACCTCGGACGCCTCGGCGGGCGTGGACACAGCCGCTACATCGACGGCCAGCCGCCCCGGCAGCGCATTGAGCGCGCCGCGAATGGTGTAGACCAGATCCTCCGTCAGCGCGGCAACGTCCTCCGCACGGTGCATGGTGCCTTTCAGTTCCTCGGCCTCCAGCTTGGCGATGGTGGCCTTGGACGCCTTCATCGTCGTTTCCGCCACGCGGCGGGTCTTCTCCAGCTTCTTATCCTCTTCGTCCATCGGGCCGTCGGACAGGAACTTAACATACCGCTGGACGGAATCGGCCAGCCGGAAGCAGCCCTTGCGGCAGGTTGGTATCGTGCCGTCCTGCGCCATCTGCTGCACCCGCCGGGCAGACACGCCCAGCACCGTCGCCAGCTCCGTCGTGCTGACCTCGCTCTCGTCTGTGATTTTTTGCATACGGTCAGACATTGCGCGTCTCCCCTTTCTGCATGCTTGCAATTGCTCACAAGATATGCTAAAGTAAAACGAGACGCATCAAGACACATCAAAACAAGTTAAAATGCGTTGCCCTTCCTATGGAGGATGCAAAACCCTGACCGCTGCAACGGTCGGGGTTTTCTTTTTTGCAGAGCGTATCAGCAATACAGGGCTCACCGGAATTGCACCGGAGCGCCCGCAGCTGGTACCAGCAGCTGCAGGCGAGACCCTTACCCTGTTGTGGTCTTATATTTACAGGAGGCGTGAAATCTTTATCGAACTCCCGGGCGTTTCCGCACGGAAGTGATAAAGCAAGACAGAGATGTTGCGGCAGATACCGCCGCAGGTGCCAAACTTTGCACCAAAATCAAACGAGGAAGCGTAACGAAATGCCCGATTTTCCCATTGGTAACTATGCGTTTTTCGGGGTCGGCGAGCCCGCGGCGTGTGGGGCGGGGGTCGTCACAGTACCTTTTGCCGTCGTCGCCTGTTGCAACGCATTTCCCCGCCCTCAGCGCGACGATGCCGAGAGGGGGAGGGAGCAACACAGCCAGACGCAGATACGCCGCTCTCGTGCGATGTATGCGCCTGGCTGTGGTATTGTGTTATAACTTCGTCAGCAATTCCGCATGGCTATACCCCTTAACGCCCTTGGTCATCATGCCGAGGAAGTCATCACGCGAGAAATCAGAGAGCCGGAATACTTCTTCAGGTTTCATTCCGAGCTGTTTGCCGATCTCCTGAACGGACTTGCCCTCGTCCAGCAGCCGCTTTACGATGGCTTTCATCGGCTCAAGCAGATGTGTACCACGAGCACGGTTGTGTGTGACGGTGCCGTAAATATCCTCGGTCGCGTCATCATGCCGCACGATCACCACCGGCACCTTGCCTTTGAGCATGGTGTGCAGCGGCTCCTCTCCGGCCACGGTCCAGCGGTGAAAGCCGTCGATGATGGTGTAGTCGGGACGCACGACGATGGGAAGCGTCCAGCCATTGGTCATGATCGATTGCACCAGCAGTTTCAGATTTTCACGGTTGACCTTGTTGGGGTTGTAGTCATTGGGCTTGAGCTGCTCCCGGTCTACCCATTGCAGGGAGGATAACGGGGCGAACAGATCCGCGTCAGCCATTTGCCTCACCTCCCTTCCGGAAGCGCTTGGCGTAATCGGCGTAGGCGCAGGATATGTCCTGATAGATGGCGCGCAGGGTGCGGAGCTTGGGATCTCCAGCAGTCAGACCGCCGTACATTTTCTTGTAGTCGCGCGGCCGCGCCATTCCGTCCATCTGAATGAACATCTTGCGGTACTGCTTGGCGATCTTGCGCTTATGCTCCGTATTGAAGAAGTCTCCCGGGCGGACGAACAGCATCTCCTTCAGGAGCGCACGGTAGTCCTTGGTGTCCTCGCCCTCCAGCTCCCGGCGCTTCCTTGTGGTGCGGTGGAACATTTCGCTGTCCCAGTACAGCATGGCAAGGTAGGCATTCGGCTCGCGCCGAAGGACGCGCTCCATGAGAGATGGGTCATATTCGCCCAGGTGTACCAGCACGGGTACGGTATCAACGGAGAAGAACTGCGACACGCGCAGCTGATTCCGATTGACGCCGACCTGATACATCTGCAGGTAGACCTCGGGGACTTCGATGCGCTGGTCTCGCAGGTACAGCCAGACGTCCGCCGTCTTCCAGTCGTAGATGGGATAGATGGTGTTCGTGCCGGTGATGCCCTTTGCGCCCATATTCAGTGCCGCCATGTATTGGAGCCGCTGAATGGACTCTGCCGCGCGGACGCCGGTGATCATGATGCCGTCCATCGTCACGCGAGGCAGGAAGGATTGATAGTTGTCGATCCTTGGCCGGAGCTGCGGGTGATTGCGGATGGCAAAGGGCGGCGGCTGCCGCACCCAAGCATCGCGCTTGCGTCGATCCCAGCAGACGAAGGTTTCATCGCTGGACAGCTCATTGAGACAGCTGAAATGCTTGACCTCGATGCACCACCATTGAAACTTGGCACCGGCAAGCAGGAACTTCTTCCGCCACGCCTTGGTCGTTGCTTCAATGGAATCGAAGATTGCCTCCTCGTCCACGAAAAGGACGGTCAACTGCAAGGGATTGATCTCTCCAGCCTGGATCAGCTTATAGGTCAGGTCGGCAAGAACGATGCTGTCCTTGCCGCCGGAAAACGAGAGGTATACGGGGACGCCGTTGGAAAATACGTTCTTGATCCGCTGGCGCGCCGCAGTCACAACGTCGATGTCTGAGCTGATGCGCTTTACAGCCATATCCGCTCACCACATTTCGGGCAGAGGATAAACCTCTTAGCGGGCTCGGTGGAAGACGCCGTGCCGCTCTGTGCGGGTGCGACTTCCTCAGCCTGCGCCGCAGCAGCTTCTTCCCGGGCGGCGTATTTCTCGCGCGTCTCGGTGATGGCCGCAGCCTGCTCCGGCTCAATGGTGCCGTACTCAAGCAGGGCGTCGCTGGCTTCGTCAGCCTCCATCACCATCGCACGGAGAAGATCCTCTTCGTAGCCGGGAATGTCCAGGTCGTCTTTCAGCTCAAGAATAAAAGCGTCCAGCGCGGCCAGATCGTCAACGCCCAGGTCAAAGACGCGGTTATCAGCCAGCATGAGCTTTTTCTTCTCCGCCTCAGTCAGTCCAGACACGACATAGCAGTCCGCCTCTGTGCGGCCGAGGGACAGCAGCGTTTCATACAAGCCGTTGCCGGCGAGAATAACGCCGTCCTCGTCGACCACGATGGGGCGGATCTGGCCGAACATTTCGACAGAGCGTCGGAACTCCTTCAGCTGCTTGTCGGTGTGCATTCGGACATTCCGATCCGGTCGCCGCAGCTCGGTCAGAGGCTTCTTTATGACCTTCATGCCTGCACCCCCTTCAAGAAGGCGCGAGCACTGTCGATCTTTTCAGCTGCCGCAAGGACGATGCCGGGGTCGATATCGTAGACCTCACGCCAGCCGTTCTCGATGCTGCCCGTCCATTGGCGGGCGGGCCACGGGTGAGTGCCGCACAGATATCCGTTCTTCCAGCCGTAGATCGGCGGAAGCGGGAGCTGATGGTAGTGAATATAGGCAAGGATGTGCTCATGCTTCCACGCAGCGAGCGGGCTGAATCGCGTAACACCTTTGCCATCGGTATAGATATTGCTGTTGCGACCGACATAATTGCCGTCCGCACGGCGGCGGCCGAGAATGATGACGTCCAGCTCGTGCGCCTTGAAGTATTCACGCTGCGCTCGGTGCTGCACGATAGAAAACCATCGTCCGGCCGCGGCGGAGTCCTTGGGGAAAAGCATCTCTTGATGCTTCACCAGCCAGTCGATATCCTGATGCGTGTTGATGACTTCGCAGCCTGCCGGCTTATGCTTCTCGATCCATGCGGCAAAGGCGGGGTATTCCAGGTCGCACACGCCGATCATGCTATCGGTGACGCCGGCCGCTTCGCAGAGCTTGCCGAGGACAATGCTGTCCTTGCCGGCGCTCCACGCATAGGCGGCACGCTTTCCAGTTGTCGTAGCCTTGATGTCGGCTACGGTCGCGGCGGTCAGTTCGTCCAGCTCTGCGCGGGAAACGGCTTCTTCGATAGTTGCAACGGCTTCCAGCCATGCGCTGTTGTCGATCCTCTGCTTCCTTCCGAGACTCATGCTCTCACCGCCTTTCTCGAGGCGATAACAGCGACAAGGCCGCTGGACAGGACGGTCGTCAGACTGCCTGCCGCTTTCACGGCCGGAATGCCGGCGAGATTGCCGTAGGCGAAGATTGGAAGCCCGACACACAGCGCGGTCAGCACACCGGCAAAAACGCCCTTGCCCGTCAGCTTCTTACCGAGCAGCGTCATGACCGTCGGCAGCAGCGTCGAAGCGCGGAGCGTTCCGTAGAACAGGAACAGGTATGTCACCGTCAGGCCGGGAATGTTGGCGATGGCGATAGCCACGATCAGCAGGCAAAGCATGGTGCGGCGCGAAGTCTGCACCGTGTCCTTCCCAATGCCGAGCCAGTCTGTCGTGAGCGACGCTGCCGCGCAAAGGTTGCTATCCACCGTGGAGAGCAGGCCGGAGATAATCATAAACAGGAACGGTACCAGCACCCATGTCGGAAGCAGCGAGGAAACGAATTCAAAGTTGACCATGCCGGTGTCGCTGGCCACAAAGCCGGAGCCTGCGGCAAGGAAGCCCACCGTTCCCATGCAGATCGGAACGAGCGCAAACAAAAGCGCACCGGCAAAAAACGATCTGCCGATGCGGTCGCGCCTGATTGCGAAAGCTCGCTGCCAGAAGCACTGATCCCCGAACGGGCCGGAGATCAGACCGACAGCCATCGGCAGACCGTAGCCCAGCAGGACCTCAATGCCCGTGGAGGAGGTGAGCGAGGTGTATTCTCCGGAGACAGCACCGAGCCCTGCCCGTACCGTGTCAAAGCCGCCGGTCATGCGAAGGCTCAGAACGACCAGCAGAGCGCCACCCATGAGAATAATGCCCAGCTGGACGACATCAGTGATGATGGAGGCTTTCAGCCCGGAGAAGCGGGAGTAGGAATATGCGATAGCTGCCAGGGCGAGCGTCATGCTCCAGAATGGCAGCCCCGTAATGAGAGCCAGCGTCTTTCCCCCGGCGAGCAGCTGCACTGCCGTTGAAAGAACGGCCAGCGCGCCGAGCTGGAAGGAGTAGACGCCCTTGACCTTGCCGGAGTGATAGCGCTCCGCCATGTAGCCGGTCAAGGTGATGCCCTCCGGGTACTGCGCCCGAATCCTTTTTGCAAAGGGGATAAACAGGATCAGGCACAGCACATTCGGTACCGTAAACCAGAACATCCCCGGGATGCCGCGCGTATAGGCCATCTCTGAGGAAGTAAATAGTGAGGGAGCCCAAATCCAAGTGGCGGCGATGCTCATGGCGGCAATCGCCGAGCCGATGCGCCGGTCCGCCACATGGAAGCCCTCTGCGTCGGTCGTCTTTCGGGTGAACATCAGCGTGACGCCGATCATCAGCACCGCATAGACGGCCAGAATGATAATCCCAAACATTTTGGAAATCTCCTTTTATGATGTCACCGCTGCCCTCTGCTGGCGAACATCGGACCCGGTGCATGACCAACGCGCAAGGAGTAACGCGCAGGCCTCAACCTCCTTCCCAAACGAATGACGGCCACCCCGCGAGGGATGGCCGCCTGGCTTATGTAGGATTTTACGAGTCTAATCCTAATACATGGTGCGGGGAATATCAAGAAACGAGTTGCAACAGCGAAGAACAGCTTTTAACTACCGAGGTAGCGGTAACACACCATCTTTACCGAATCCTCCGAATTGCGGCCTCCTATGACCGCTGCGACCTCTTTCCATGCGAGCCCTCTCAGGAAGCGCAGCCGGAAAATCAGGCGTGTCTGGTCATCGTCGATGCCTTGAATGAACGGCATGATCTGTCCCTCGCTGGCCTTGACCTCTTCCTCCAGAAAGCCGACACGCGCATCCATGTCCACAATCTCAGCCGCGAGGTCACCGACCTTATCCTTTATGCCGGGAGTATGCGGCATACCTGTGAGGGCAGCCGCGCCGGGGCAAGCCGCGTCACGCAAGGACTGTAGCATCTCCCTTGCCCTTGCCAGTTTCTCTATCAGCTCAAAATGCTGATTCAATTCCGAAAGCGTCGTAATAGCTCACCCCAATCTGTTCTTACTTCCTCTTGCCGCCCTGTCGGCTGACGGTCTCTCCGATCTGCATTTGCCGGTATGATGGCTGCACTACCTCTACCGACACCACACGGGTATCTCCATACCGCTCCAAATCCTGAGCAATCTGCTCCTTTATGCCAATGGCCTGCCCCGCCGGAGCGTTCACATGAACGGTGATGACGAGCATCATCGCACCGTCTGATAGGCGCGAGCTTTCTTGTTATAGACCAGATCGACCGGCGCGCCGCAGGAAAGGCAGTTGTAGGTGATACTGTCCTCTTCAATGTTCGTTCGATACTTGAAGATCTTCCCGCACTTACAGCGGATGTGCGCCGACGTGAGATCGTGCAGCGGCGTTTCTCCACCGCAGGCCGCACACCGATAAGACGAGATAGGCTTTTTGACACAAAAGCCTCGCAAATCTCCGCACTGTGCGCACCGTATAAGCAGAAATCCCTTGTATGTCTTCGGCGTGGTCTCCTCGACTTCTGCTCTATCAGGGATAGCCCAGGTCTCTTTCGGCCCGAACATAGTCTCCGCGCGGCTGGGCTTTGCACGAAGCAAAGTCGGGTTTGCCTTATGTATCTCGAGCAGGGAGTCTTTTATTACGACGCCGCGCCATACGGGGCGGCAGTCTACGCCGTTTCCAAGCTTACAATGCCACCTGTTTGCGCCGCTGAATTCCTCTTTCTCCCCGTGTTCGCAGTATTCGCAGTTGCCATTCAGCCACAGCAAGGCGGCAATATCGACTTTGGCTGCGCCAAGGGCATTCTCCGCTTCGCCCAGCTCGGAAGCCAAATCGAAGAGGCGGCTGTAATCGTCGTACGGAATGCGCCCGTTCTCATTCAGCTCATTGATAAAATCGAGCAGTTCTCCAAACTTTCCCATTCAATTCTCCTTTTCGGTGTGTGGAAGGGGGCGCGGTTCAAAACGCCATTTCCGCGCATCATTGCCGATCTTCTGGTGAAGTCGAGCAACAGCAAGCATAGGTGTGTCCTCAGAAATCCCAAACTGAAACTCTTTACTCTGGCAGTTCCAAATGCCATATTTCACGCCAAAAATACCGCGCTGATACATTTCTCGGTTCATGCTACCTCTCCTGCCTCTCAAAATAAAATTTAACCGGACGCTCTTGCTCTACAACTTCGCCGTACGCAACACCAACCTTGTAGATGTAGTTGTCGCGCAGTTTGCGAGGGATTTCTTCAATGTACCGTCTAAATGTCTCAAGCGAGTTTGCCCGCTTATAGTGATTGCACATCCGGCAGGCTGGCATGAGGTTATCGAGATCGTCTGTACCGGTGTCCTCTATACCCCACGCCCTCAACGGGAGGAAATGGTCTACCTGCATATCCTTGTAGGCGATTTCGCGTCCACAATACGCACAATGGCCATTATATTTTTGATAGACCTCTGCACGCTTTGATTTGTTAATTGCCATCGTCAGTTCTCCTGTTCCATGCTTCTTTCGCTTTTTCAGGTAGATATGTAAGCCCAGATGTTGCGCAACACATATTGCATACCACGGTGTACGCCCAGCGCCTTCCTTCCGTATCTACGACAGCTTCAGGGTCTACGCTTATGGCTGCCAGCCCCCCGCAGAAAGGGCAATGTTTCAGGTCAAGCATCCTTCATCGCCTCCAATGCCGCTTCCGCCTCCTCGCGGGTCAGGAATACGGTCTTGCCAAACTTATCAAGCCATCGAACAATGTAATCAACGGACATAAGTGTGTGCGCCGAAATTACAGGCTCACGGTCCGATGGGTTAAAAATCCGATATACCGTATCGCCCACCTTGCACGGCAGCACCACCAGCCGCCCGTCCCTGTCGGCCTCGGCCAGATCGCAGAGGCGATCAATGGCGATACCGTCAAACGCCTTGATTTCGGCCACACACGTCCCCGCGCTCGCAAGCATCAACGCCTTCAACTCGTCCGGACTAAGGCCAATATTGAGATAGGGCATTAGCTTCAATTCGAGCCGGCCGGAATATCTCTTGCTATCCTCATAGGCCATGCCCATCTTTACGATTTCGTCAGGCATCATGCCCGTTGCTTCGTAGGAGGCAAGTCGCGCCAGTGCAACCTCGTATCCGCGGCGGCAGTAAAGCCGCCCATCCTCGTCATACCATGTCAGCTTATCCATTGCGTTCCTCCCTCGATTTGAAGCTGCCTGCCGCCCGGCAGCTCCCCCAGTGGGGAGCGAAGCCGGTGCCGGTGGCCTTGTGCGGATCTTCCGTATACTCGCAGGAAATGACCTCGCCGTTAGGCGTGACGATCTTTTTACTGCCGGATCGGGGCTTTTCGATGTAATAGCGCGGGGTGGCGTCACACGGCATGGACTTCCCGCCGGGCGTTCTGATCCAGACGATAGCTGCGCCGCAGCCTTTGCAGGTAGATGCTCTCATTCGCCGGTCGCCTCCCCGAAAAGCTCATGTGTTCCGTCCTGAAGCGCCTTTTCATCGTCGGACATCTCGTAGCCCAGCTTGACGAGCAACGCATAGATGCGGTCCAACTTCTCGTTTTCCTCATGCTCCATGGTGTAGCTGTTCCAGTAGCTGCGGAAATAGCCCTCGGACTTTCCGTCACCCAGGCGCGCATAGATCATTCGCAGGAGCGCCTTTTCAGGCGTCTTGCCGATCGCGTCGGTCACGGCCTGGAGCGTAAATGCGGCATCGTCCTCGCCGTCCTCGTCATCTTCGGCAAGGGTCTCGGCGCCGGTAGCTTGCGCGATCTCCTCTTCAGTGAGCCAACCGGTATCGTCCCAGTATTCGGCGTAGGCCCACAGCGCCACGATGTCCGCAAGGCGCTTTTTGATGGCGGCTGCAGAAACGGTAGCCACGAAGTCGGCACGAAGCTCATAGGCGCGGGCGGTTGCTTCGGACAGCGCCTTTGCTGTGGCGTCCTTTCGCTCCTGCTTCAACTGCTCCTCGCGCTCTTTCGCTTCTTCCTCCGGGGTAAGGGTGGTAGGCTCATCCTTGACCATCAGCACAATATAGCCCCATGTTTCGACGAAGAAGAAATACTCAATGGTATCAGCATCCTCCGGGCGATCCACTTTGACTTCTCCATTGGTGTAGAAGCTATTGACTCTCTTATAGCCGGTCTTGTCGGTGATCTGCGTCGCAAAGGTACTCAGCTGCTCTACCCATAGGGCTTTGCGCGCCTCTGCAGCTTCATCATTGATGGCTTGTTTCAGCTTGTACTTGAAGTTCTCAGTGCCGATGTAATCAAGCATTTCATTCTTGCGCTCCGGGCTTTTCAGCTTGTCCAGCTCCATGTACTCGAACAGGCTGACGCCGCGCTCCTCGGACTTTTTGAACTTGTCCTTGTCCAGTTCCAGGAGCTTCACACGGCGCCGGACGGTAGTAACGGAAAAGCCGGACTTTTCCGCGATGTCCTCGACGGTATCGCCCATGTCAAGCATCATCTGGAAGCCCTGCGCCTGCTCGTAGACCGTCAGATCGGACCGCTGCATATTCTCCGTGAGCATCGTACTCAGCTGCTCCCGCTCCGACATCTCGACCACGACGCAGGGAAGCTCCTCCAGACCGGCCAGCTTTGCGGCCGCAAGACGGCGGTGGCCGATGATGACGCGGTAGCTTTCTCCGTCCCACTTCTTTGTGATTTCCCCGATCAGCGGAACAACGGTGAGGTTTTGGAGTACGCCGTTGACCTTGATGCTCTCAGCCAGTTCGGTCACATCGCCCAGGTCCTTACGGGGGTTGTCGGGATGCTTCCACAGTTTACTGACCGGAATGTACTTGATTTCTGCCATAAAACGCTCCTTTCTTACGCCGAGCTTTGCCCCTCGGCTGGGACAGTTTATTATTTTCGGCTCATGCCGTTCACGCGGCACCAGTGCCGCTGGGCTTGCTTCTTCCTCGCGGTGCGGCAGGCCGCGCAGAAGCGGTTTTCCTTGCGCTCGTAGAAGGTGCCGCCGCACCGTGCGCAATACTGAGGCTGAATACGCCGGAACGCTGTGCAGCTGTCGCAATCCGTACACCCTGCGGAGCATCCGCCAATGTCGTCCCAATTCATGCACATAAACCTCTGCCAGTAAGGATCGTAGCCGAGATCGTTCATGCGCTTACGAAGGACCGTTGCCAGCGCGGATAGGTCGCGCCTGACCTGATGGCGGGTGCGGGAGATATAGAAGCCATGACGGACGTCCATTTCCGGCGCACCGTGCCCCCACGCGCCATCACCGAGCATTTCCCGCACCTTGTCGGCGTTCTCGGTCAGATAATCGTTGTAGACCTTGGATCGGACGCACTTTTCGGAACGGCCGACCGCCTTGCCTATGGCAGCGTAGCTGTCGCCGTGGCGGATGCCGTCTGCCAGTATTTCAAAATCCTCGCTGGTCCATGTGCCACGCTTGCCAGTCAGTTCCATCGCAACGGGGCGATCCTTGATGCCGAGGTCACGGCAGCGGCGCGCGATCGCACCGTGAGAACGATGCATCATCTCGGAAATTTCCGCCCATGAGTACCTGTGCTTGCTGAGCAGCATCTTCAGCCGAGAGTCCTCGTCCTCGCCCCATGGGTCTTTCCTCTGAATGGCGTATGCCTCGAAGTCTTTCTTGCGCTGCTCGACTACCCACTCAGGCTCCTCACCAAGCGCCAACGGCTCCATCTTGGAAAAGTCGATGAAGCTGCGGTATCGCTCGGCCCATTCCCAGAATTCATCAATGTAGACCACCCGAAAGCTGCAGCGGTCAACCTTCTTCGTATGGACGGGTAGGCCCCTGTTTTCCACCCAGCTTTTCATCTTGTAGCCGTAGGAGCTGCTTCCTCCCGTCACTGCCAGCAGGAGTTGATTTAGAGTGACATACTCACCGGCCATCAGCACCGCGCCCAGGCCAAGACGCTGCGCTCTGACCTTGACGGCATTTGTTGTACGGTTGAGCTTCTTTGCGATGGCCGGGACAGAAATCTGCCCCCACTTTTCCATCAAATAATCTTCTTCCTCGGGCTTCCATGTCCGACTCCCGAGCGGCGGCTGCTGCCGCATTCCGTTTCCTCCCATCAAAATAGAGTGAGCTGGCCGGTTTTCGTTTCCACCAGCGGTTGAGATTGTTCCAGCGGCGTGGCAGGCGCCGGCGGCTCTGCCGGTACCTGCTCTGCCGCGTTCCGAAACAGGATATCCATTTGCGCCCCGATGCGGCGGTAGTGCCAGACATCGCGGAAATACATTGGTGTGTACCAAACCTGCGGGCCGTCCTTTGGTAGCAGGCCGCGAGCGTCATGGCTGGTAGTCGGCCGCACGATGGAGTCATCAATGACAACATAGCCGGGGCAGCCGAGCAAGCTAAGTTGGATGTAGCACATACACCCGGCGAGGAAATCTATGTCCTGCGCTACGAACAGCACCGAGGTCTGATAGTTGATGTGCTGTCTCCGGCACTCGTTGGCAAATGCGATCAGCAGCGCACCAGCGCCGCAGGCGGGATCGCTCACGGATATCCAACCCTGCTTTTCTATCCGCGCCGCCATATCGGGGCCATAGGTGATTGCGGACATCGCCCTGCAGATATCGTACGGAGTGAAGAATTGTCCTTTCCATTCGTTCCCAAGGCCGAGCGCCATAAAAAGCTCACCAAGGAAATCCTGCTCCTGGTCGCGTTCCAGTTCGGCTACAACCTCGAACAGCATATCCGCAAAGACTTCCAGCTCCTTAGTGGAATACTTCTCTGCGCGGCTGCGGTATATTCCCTCCCTGGCCTTGACCTGTGGGCCTCCCATCGTGTTGGCGATTGCAATGGCCGACATGATGATGAAGTCCTGCCAGATGTCCCAGCGGGAATACTTCCCGCTCAGCCCTTCTATGAAGCGGACAATATTCTTCTGGCTTTCCCCTCTGACGTGCCGCAGGGCGTTTCCCATGACTTAGCCCTCCTTGTCCGCTGCTTTCAGTTCTGCGGCTTCGCGCAGCTGCGGGGCGACCGACTTAACGGCGGCTTGATACCCGGCGTCATACCCGCGTTTCCACACGCGGCTGAGGTAGGCCGCAAGCGTCGCCTTGTCCATGTGCTTGATTGTCTTGTAATCCTCGCGGCGCATCTGCCCGGCAAGCTGCAGGTCGTGCGCGGTATGCTTATTGGCATTTACGGGCGGCATCAATCTTCACCGCCTTCCGTGTCGTCAGGCTCGTCGGTAGGGAGGACCTCGCGGCCATCGGAGCCGTTATACGGACCGACGACACCAAGCTCCTCCAGTGCGTCAATCAGACGCGCAGCCTTTGCGTAGCCAACGCTCATACGGCGTTGCAACAGCCCCACAGTCGCTTTATTCTCTGCCCGAACAATGGTAATGGCCTGCTGAATGTCGGGGTCGTCCAGGTCAACCTCGGGGCCTTCCTCGCCCTGCATATCCTCCTCGTCCTCCGGCTCCTCGTCGGTATCGCCAGCCTCGTCCTCGTCAATGACCGGCATGAGGCCGCTGCGCAATGCGTTCTTTTCCAGCACATCGCGGAAGAAATACTGCTGCCAGTAGGTAATCATCTTCACCAGAATGGACTCGATCTTGGTGCGGAGCGTCTTGCTGATGGTAAAGGTGCCGCCCGTTACCTTCGTGTCCAGACCGCCGTCCTCGAAGATCCAGGACATGGAGGCGTCGGGGCTGCGGTAGCCGACCTCCTCGACGTTCTCCAACATGGAAATCTGCGCGTCCATGCCCTGTACGGGCTTGATGGTAAAGATGATGGGGTATCTGTCTTTTTCAAAGCGATAGACGAGATCGTGCTCATCGCACAGGCCCTGCATCTTCTTCTTTTGGGCTTCATACATGGAAATTTCGCTCATGGTGGTAACTCCTTTCAATTCAGTTGAGCAGGAGCAGCGTGCCATTCCACGCCGTCTGCACTTGATATTTCTCCAAGTCGGCCTCCGTCACATACTTGCGGCCGAAGTGGTCTTTCATGGTCTTCCAGATGTCCCAGGGGACGCAATAGACCATGCCGGAGCTGAAACCGGCGATGACAAAGCAGCGAGCACCGAGCGCCTGATGCCTGTCCATATAGTCCTGCTGGCTCTGGAGGACGCGGCTCTGCTCCATTCGGTCGGCGGCGGTGAATTTCGCCTCGAACATGACCGTCCTGCCGCCCTTGATGGTGCCTTTATAGTCCGGCTGTGCCTGCTTTTCGTAGTAGGCGATGAACTTGCCATTGCCGAGATTTTTCGTGGGGTGCATCGGCTCCGGCGTCTTTTCGATGATCGCAAAGCCTTTCTGCGCGTAGTAGGCAAAGGAATCGTCGATGCGGCTCTCAAACTGCTTACCGCGGGCTTTTGCGATCTTGCCGAGCAGCTGGCGCTTCGGGTCTTTCTTCACAGTCATGAGAGATACCCTCCCAGCCATAGCCCGCCGGCGAGCATTCCAAGCCCGATGCAACCTTGCCGGAGTATCTGGCTCATAGGGATAAGGTCGCAATCGCTGGCACCGGCAGTTCCGAGGACCAGGAGGAAGCCGAGCGCGGCGATGATGCCACAGGCTTGCCGAAATCTCTTTCGCGTCATGCTCGTTACCTCCAGATGTATTCGCGGCAGAAGATGTGATCTCCGATCTGCCCCCATACGCGATCGTTCTCTCCATTGCGGGAGAAGAAAACCACGTCGACGTCAAGGATCGTATCTCCATACAGAGCGCCGTTGATGGCGTCATACTGCGCTTGCGTCGGCGTCGCGGTGCTGACCGCGTAGATGGTGGAGAACTGCGGAACATCGCCTCCCTCTCCTTGGTGCAGCACATCGTGTACTGTGCCCGGGAAAGCGGAGTGCAGCACGCGGTTGAAAACGACTTCGACAACGGCCTGCTGCCCCTCGGCGCTCTGATTGCCGGCTTCGAGGAATACGACCGCAGCCAGTTCTGCCAGCTCCTCGTCAGTCATTTCGATGTTGACATACCGAGCTGCACGGGCGGGGTGATCTTCGGCCCAGGTAACTTGCTCAGCCTCGGTCATTTCTGCTTCTAAAAGCCGGACAGGTGCTGTCGTTGCTGGGTTTTCTAACTTGCCGGTCATTTGTGCTGACGCTGCGGTTTCCTCGCTGACACTGATGCGGAGAGCCACGATGCAGGCTAAAACTGCGAGCAGGCAGATAAGCGGCGCCGGCGAAGCCCTCCTTTTTCTTCTTCGTTTCATGTTTTCACTCCTATCTGCTTCATGCCCGGCCCGACCGCTTTGCGCGGCCCACTGTTGAGCGCGCTTGTCTGCCGGATGATCGTTTCATATGCGGACTTGAAACCGTCGTAGTTGTAATACTCGTATGTCTTTACGGTGCCGTCGCCAAAGGTGCGCTCTCCTGTTGCAATCAACCGAGAGGGGCCACCCATAGCCTCAATGACGCGCCTGATATCCGTTCCCTCCGGCAATCTTGCCACAGCTTCATCTGGCGTTTTCCCAAGGTCCATATCGAGCTTGAGGTAATTCCACGCCTGGTCAATCCGTGCCCTCACTTCGGCCTGCACCTTTTCGGCTTTTTCCTTGAATTCTGCGATAGTCGGCGGGAATTTGCACTCGCGCACCAACTTTACAACAGCCTGCTGTCCCGTCCAGAAGTCGATCTCCGGCAAGCAGGTCACCCACAGATTGATGGTAGGGCCGAGCTTTGCGATGCCGCCCTTGAAAACCTCTGCATTCGGATAGGCAAGGAGCATTACAGCGAATATCTCGCTCATTTCCTTGTGCGTCATAGGCTTTCCTCTCTGGCGTACATCTGGTGGAGCTGCTGCAGGTCGTCCATAGCGCTCCCGCTGGCGCTCGGCCGGCTGCCGTTGCCGCCACGGATGCCCCAGCGTTCACGGCTGCACTTCCGAATGACAAGATTCCAGTCGCGCCACTTGTTCTTGTTGCCGTGCATTTGAGCGGACTCGTCTATGTAGTCGATGCAGCGCGTCAACTCTTCTTCGCCGAGGTCGTCGATCAGCCGGGCGTATTCCTCTTCGGTGAGCCGCACCCATCCATGCGCGCCGTGCTTATGGCGGGGGTCCTCGGGGCGGTTATCTTCTGCAGCGTTATACTGCGCCGTTACGGTAGAGCGCTCGTTGTAGCGCGCTGCCAGGTACTCGCGGAAACGGTCGTTCTTGACCTTGCGAATCTCGCCCAGCAGCGGCTTGTTGAGCTTTTCGGACGTCGACCAGTTGTATCGACACCAGTTGAGGATCAGCAGCTCCTTGGTCTGCGCGCTGTACCGAATGACATTGTGCGCGCTATCCAGGCGTTTCAGCAGGCGTTCCACGGAATCGTTGTTGTACCCTGTCTCGTTGGCAATTTGCTTGATGCTGACCTCGTAACAGCCGCAGAGATTGGTGTGCGGATTGGTCATGCAGTAGAGATAGATGTACCGATCCTCGGGCGTAAAGTCATCGACGACCTTGCTGTCCGTCCAAAAGTCCATGCTGATATTCCGATAGCTCGCCATAGTGTTCACCTCCTTCGGTGGGCTGTCGCCCGGTTTCCCGGGCGACCATATCAGAACGGAAGCTCGCCGTCGTCCTCACTGACTTCCGCAAAGTCACCGCCGTAATCCGACGCAGGATAGCCTCCGGAGGCCGCGCCATAGGAGGAGCCGCCCGGCGCACCGTAGCTCGGCCCCTGCTGGGGATAGCCTCCCTGCGGAGCATAACTACCTTGCGGATAACCGCCGCCGTCACCGTCACGTTTGGAATCCCCGAAGTAAACATTGTCGGCTACAATCTCGGCGGATCGGCGCTTGTTGCCATTATTGTCCTGCCAGTCGCGGATCTGCAGCCGCCCCTCAACGACCGCCATACGGCCCTTGCTGAAATATTTGCAGACGAATTCAGCGGTCTGGCGCCAGGCAACGATGTCGATGAAATCTGTTTCCTTTTCCCCGGACTGGCTTTTGAAATCGCGGTCGCAGGCGACGGAGAAGCTGGTCACAGAAAGACCGGACTGCGTACGGCGCAGTTCCGGGTCACGGGTCAGTCGGCCCATGACAACAATCTTATTCAGCATCGTTTCCCGCCTCCGGTGCTCCCTCGGCATTGAGGGCAGCCGCCGACACTTTCAGCCATGCCGCTTTTCTTGCCTCCTGAATGGCGGCGAGAACTCTGTCGACATTGTAGCTGTTCTCTCCCTTGATGGTCGCTTCCAGCACATCACGCTCCGTTTCGGCGCGGATCAGCTCCTCGTAGCGATCCTGCGGAACGAGGACAAAGCCGGGGTCAAGCATCAGGTCAGCGACCAGCTCAGCGGGGGTCTTTTTGGTATCTTCCATAACGGTCTCCTTTCGTTTCTTTCTCAATGATTTCGATGGCCTTGCGGCACTGGCCGACATCAAACATTCCGATGTGGGTCTTCTCCACGGGCAAGCCCATCTTCTGGGCAAGCCACGCATAGGCCGCGTTGCGATGGCCGCGAAAGCGGCCATACTTCCACAGAGGGTCAAATACGGCGTGTGCAGCCTTTTTCCAATTCCGCAGTTCCGCATTGGCAAGGCGGCCGAGGGGCTTATCCGTCCCCTTATGCACACCGACGTATGCCATGCAGTTCCGGCAGAGATAGATTTTGCCGTAGCTCTTGCCGTAGATGACCTTGCTGTCGACATACTCAGTCTCTCGACCGCAGTAGTCGCAATAAACTTTCCTCACGGATGCCATGCCTCCTTGTATCTGGCGATCTGCTCGGGGGTGTCGGTTTCGATGCCGACCTCCTGGCACTCGGAAATGATGCCGTCCAGAAAGACGCTCATTTCTTTCGTGGAATATTCGCTGGTGCCTTTGATCGCCCGGTAATGAATGAACTTCTTCCCCTCGACATAACCGACGCCAGTTTCGGCGTAGTGCCGCGCCACCAGCGCGGGAGGGACGCCCTCCCGCAGAGAAAACAGTACCTTGCACTCGTTTCCGGCCTCGTCGGTGTATGTCTCGCCGGTGCCGTAGCGTCGGAGCATTTCCTCGTAAACGGAGTCCTTGTCCGACTTCACCGCGACGGCCAGTTTCTCAATCAGCGACCATGCGTAGTTGTTCGCGTTGAGGCTTCGGGGGATGACGCGCCTTTTGATGGAGAATGTAATCTCCTGATCGCCGAGCGCGTCCCACAGCTTCTTGCAGCTCTCTCTGGTCGTGATGGTCAGCACGCTTTCTCCGGTGCGGGAGAACGACCAGTCTTTCAGCTTGCCGTTCATAGCGTCGCCCACTTCTCCTGGTATACCTGCATCAGATCGGTCGCGCGCAGCCAGTCGAGGAAATCAGAAATGACGGGGAAAATACTGGGCGCTTCCTCACGGCGGTACGTTTCCGGCCATACCGTACTCCCGTTGCTGGCAAGATAGGTGAACTGCCGCGCTTCAGGAATCAGCTCGAAGTAGGTGGGGTGCTGTGTGCTGGAAAAGAACTTGCCGGTGTCGTAGCTCTTGGTGAATTTGATGTCGATGATCTCCCCAGCTTTCAGACAGTCCAGACGGCCATACAGAAGCAGGCTCACGCCGCCGACCTCGATGGTCTTTTTGACTTTGTATTGGAGGACGCCTCCGGCGCAGCGCCGGGCGACCTTTTCTGCGGCGGCATACCACGGATCGTTAGGATCGGCGCGGCCGTCGATGATGTCCGTCACCATATCCTCGAACTTGATGCCGTTCTGCATGGCCTCCGTGGTCGGCGTCGGCTCACGGCGCAGCGTCTGCATGAATTCGCCCATCGGATCGCGCTCTGTCGTCATGTCCTCGTAGGGGTTTTCCTTCATGGTGTAGAGCCAGGACGCCAACAGGGAATGGGTCATCAGGTAGCGTCCCATTTACTCCGCCTCCTTTGCCTCCTCGGGCGCGGGCGTGTATTTCTTCAAAACCTTGTCGAAGAACAGGCCGCATTCCTTGATCTTTTTGTTCCAGAGAACGCCCAGCTCCTTGTTGGAGGTCAGCGCGTGCTTGATGGCCTGATATTTCGGCATGGCAGCGTTGGCGGTATTGGAATCGACAATGCCGGCGATGATGGCCGTACCCTCGACCATCGCGGCCTCGTATGCCACCTGATCGGCGGCATTCTGCTCGACCTCGGCGGTGGCCTTGGCGTTGTACTCGGCAAACAGCTTCGTCAGAAAATCGTTCGGGCTGGTCGGGCCGAGCGCGGGGATCTTGCGAATGCCGGAGATGCCGCGCGTACCCTTGGCAAAGTAGCGCTCGCAGTTGGAGAAACCGATGGTGCGGTCGTTGCCGTAAATTTCGACGAAGCCGCCCAGGTCCATAGGCTCCCAGACATTGTTTTTCGTCTGCCCCTCGACCTTGATGCGGAGGCGGGTATTGTCGCCGTCCTTTTCCTCGGTGGCGTGGAACACGATGACAATGTTCTTCTGAAGCTCATAGAAGCAGTAGTCCATCAGCCGGACAAATTCCTTGCCGACGAAACCGTAGCCCTTGAGGGAGAGGCTGCCGTCGCGCTGGCCATACTTCGGGTCTTTCTTGATGGCCCACAGGGACATGAGGGAGATCAGCTTGCCGCCGGTATCGAAAACCAGCGTGTCGAAGTCCTGAAGATTGATAGGGGTGAGATCGCCGAGGATTTCGTCGTAGCTCTGGGGCTGGATGTACGGCTTGCGGTAGCGCGGCTCGATGCGGTCGATACCGAAGTCAACGTCGATGTGCAGGGGATTGGGGGCGGACAGCGCCAGAGTGGATTTTCCGATGCCGGGATAACCGGCGATCAGCATGCGGATTTTCTTCGCGCCCTCTTGGATGTCATTCGGGTTTCTAATCATGGTGATAGCTCCTTTCAGTTGGTAGCGACTTCGCGCCGCAGAGTGATGATTTCGTGGCACCGGAAACCGAAATTGCTTTCCCGGTACATTTCGGTCAGCTTGAACTTCTCCTCGTCATAGATGCTGGAGCAATTCACTAAGCCCTCGGTCTTATCGGGGTGATAGGCGCGGAATGCAGCACAGGCCGCGTGAGCGTCCGGTGCTTCGACCTCAGTCCAGCCACCGAAAAACGGCTGACCGTCCGTGCCGTAGGTAAAATAGAACTTTGCCATTATCGCGCCTCGCTTTCCCACTTGATGCCGCCGCCGCTCAGACTGACGGCCATTGCGCCGAGGAATTTGACGTCGTCCTCGTCCAGCCCGATAAAGTCTCTCTCGCCAGACGTGGTGAAGCCTTCTTTGAGAATCACGATGTTTCCGACAATGGGATTTCCGTGGCGCACGGTATCGTAGAGAATGCAGCCAAACAGGTTGAGCGGCAGACCGTGCAGCAACCCCTCTTCGTTGACAACCATGCAGAACGGATCGGGCAGGCCCTTCGGGTGCACGACCTCGATCCATCCACCGACAGCCTTTCCGATGGTCTCATAAGCAGGCTCGTTGAACTCCCTGACCTGCATCTTGTTTTCGGTGGTGATAACCAGTCCTTTCATCAATACTCCTTTCCGGGGAAGCACTCCGGCTCCTCCCATGCGTCGGACTGCTTGATGCAGATATCGCAGCCGACGATATTCAAATCTTTGTCTCTGAAAATTTCCTCGCACTCTTCACCACAGACGGGGCAAATCGGGAAGGTCGGCTCCTTGCCGTCCGGGTAGCCGGTGCGCTCCATGTTTTGGATAACGGGGTGGTCTGGCAGATCGTAGCTCATTCGGTTTCACCTGCCTCTGTGATGTAGCGGCGGACGGTGGCGGTCAGCCAGTCCTGTGTGGTGGCGTAGCCCTCAGCCTCTATCAGCCGTTGCAACGCCTCGTAGTCAGCGGTTTCAAGCCTTGCCGAGATACGACAGGTCAGCCGGTGTGCGTCCTTTTTGGCCGTCTTGCGGCTCTCTGCCAGTTCCGGTGCGAAGTGCGAATAAAGCGCCGCCATCGCGTCCGGCCGCAGGCTCACGCCGTAGGCATCTCCGTTCTCGCACTTGCTTTGAACGGTCTTGTCGTACTTGGGGTAGATGGCTTGTACCACCGCGACCATATCCTTGGCCGGTATCTGCTTGGAAAGCCGGAGCTCTCTCAACTCTTCTGCCACGGTAGCACCCCCTCACCTCTTGACTTCGCACAGAGCGGTTGGTAAACTGACTGTGGGTAAGCATTTGCCCGAGGTCGTTCCCGATGCAGCGGGGCGACCTCTTTTTTCGTTTCGCGGCAATCACAGGCTTCGCCCGGGTCATTATTGCTCCCGCAAAGCGGGCAAGTCCGGTAATATGCCATTCTTTCAACTCCCTTCATTTTGCGGATCTGCCTGCGCGTCTGGCTGCGGTTTTTGCGTCCAGCGCTTCGCGCCCACCTGGCTGCCGAAGTATTCCGTGGATCAGATCCAGCGTCGCTGCGGCGAGGTTGTCCCGTACAAAATCAGGAATCTCCGCCGTGTTGATATGTACTTCGTTCACCAGCTCGCTTTCCTCGGTTGGCGTAAACCTTGCGACCTGCATCGGAACCTCCTCTCTCCCATTAGTTCAAAGCTATTGAACTTCAATGGTAAAAAAATAAGCAGGAATGTCGGAATCGCCAATCTCCAGCAGAGAACAGGCCTTGGAAATCTCCGGCTGCTTAAACGGTACTTTGCTGTTGAGCTTCAGAGAAAGACTGCGCTCAGACATCCCCATCGCGCCGGAAAAGCGAGCCTGCGTTCCAAACTTTTCGGTGATGCGACCCAAGAGCTTGCTGTAATCGTACGCCATTTTTATCCTCCTTTCAGCTTGTTCAAAAGTTCAATTTCCTTGAACCTGTCGTTAGAATACCATACGCCTTGATGATTTGCAACACATTTTTTCAAAAAAGTTGAACTTTTTTTCTTTTCGCTATTGAACTTTTGTTCAAAGCCCTTTATAATGATGTCATCTGCAAGGGGAGGATAGACCGATGAAAGAGTACAGCACTTCTCAGCGCTTGAAGCAAATCATGGACATCAAGAAGATGCGCCAGGTCGATATTCTTCACGCTGCAGAGCCTTATTGCAAACGGTTTGACGTAAAGCTCAACAAGAACGATTTGAGCCAGTATGTTTCAGGGAAGACCCTTCCCGGGCAGGACAAGCTCACAATCCTCGGCCTCGCACTCGGCGTTTCCGAAGCTTGGCTTATGGGGTATGATGTCAGCATGGAGAGAAGCGTAACGCCCACCGCTGAAACGAGCGATGGGCGCACAAAAGAGTATATTGAGCTATTCGAGCTGCTGACCCCGGAAAAGCAAGATATCATCATCAACGTGATAAAAGGGCTTTTAGCTGGCTGATTATCATATCCTGCTGGCTTTCGGAAAGCTTTGAAAACAGCTCGGCCGCGAGCAGCGTTTTCAATATACTCCTCGCTGCTGCTTCCGATTGATGATCGTGTCCCATGCCCGGACTCCTTTCTTTGCAAAATTGCCATCTACGGCATCGTTATTCTATCAAAATTTATGCAGTTTCGCTTTGAAAAGATATATTATCACTTTCGACTGACTTCGCATCGTGATATGGTGTAGGAGCGGGAGTTTGAGAAAAGGAGGCACACGCATGAATATCCCCGAAGTAACACTGCGATGTTCAAACGGTTTTACTCTGCATACCAGAGGACCAAATCTTGTTGTTGAGGCTAAAAGAACGGAAGAGTTTTTCCCTATTGCGAAAATTCAGTCTTTCGCTTTGAAAGAGCCTCGTGGCCTCGGCATGGGGAAAATTACTTTTCATACTGCTCAAGCTGCAAGTGCAGGTGTGGGGCTTGGTCTTGGGGTTAGCGCAGCGATCGGCGCGGAGAAAGTTTTCTTTTTCTCAAAAGCAGATTTGGCTATAGCTATCCAGATTCGGGACTATATTTCAAGCTACGATGTTGAGAAGGCTGCACCCGAAGGAAAAGTCGTTTCTGTCGTCGAGGAAATCCGCGGATTGAAAGAACTGCTTGACGATGGCATTTTGACTTCAGAAGAGTTCGACGCAAAGAAGCGCCAACTTCTCGGCCTCTGATACCCTATGGATATGGTATCTATACCGTATCTATAGGGTAGCGATACATCGCGTGCGCGCGTGCGTGTGCGCGCGATCGTGCGCGCACTGTCTCTGTACCTGTATCTGTATCTGAGACTGTATCTGTAATCTGTTTTTGATTCTGAATATCTACTACTGCAAATCTATCGTTAGAAGGGGGTGGCGCTGTTGCCGAGAAAACCTGCAAAGCACCCGGCGAAGCCGAAGCGAGGCAAGAAGCTGGAAATCGAAGAGCCGGGCGTTCTCTATGGCCGGTACAGCAGCCACAACCAGAAGGACATTTCCGTAGAGCAGCAGTTCGAAAAGGGCTACGAGCTGGCAGCGGAGTATGGCATCAGGATCATTGACACCTATGCTGACCGCGCCGTTTCTGGCCGCACCGACAAGCGCCGTGACTTCCAGCGCATGATGACTGACGCTGCAAAAGGGAAGTTCCGCTATGTAATCGCGTGGAAGTCTAACCGCATGGGGCGCAATATGCTGGAGGCTCTGATCAACGAAGCTCGGCTTCAGGATCTTGGCGTTCGCGTTCTCTATGTGGAGGAGGATTTCGACGATACTGCGGCTGGACGCTTCGCCGCCCGCTCGATGATGAATGTCAACCAGTTCTATTCCGAGAACATGGCCGAGGACATCAAGCGCGGCCTATATGACAACGCCGCGAATTGCATGGTGGCAAACGGCCATCTGCCCTACGGCTATAAAGCGGACGAAACGCTGCACTATGCCATCGACGAGCCGAAGGCTGCGGTTATCCGGGAGATATTCACTCGCGTTTCCTGCGGTGAGGCTTTCGTTGATATCATGGCCAGCCTGAACGCTCGGGGAATCAAGACCTCGTACGGTCGCCCGTGGGGTCGGTCGAGCTTTCAGAAGATCCTTTCCAACGAACGGTATCGCGGCATCTATATCTACGGCGATGTCCGCAAAGAGGGCGGCATCCCGAGGATTATCAGCGACGAGCTTTACTTCAAGGTCCAGGAGGTGATCACCACGAAGAAGAATCCGCAAGGGCGTCACCGTGTCAATGGTGACTATCTGCTTACCGGCAAGCTGTTCTGCGGGCATTGTAAAAGCCCCATGACTGGCGTCTCCGGCACCGGACGCTCCGGCAACCTGCATTACTACTACGTCTGCCAGAAGCGTCGAACGGAAAAGACCTGCGACAAAAAGAATGTGCGCCGAGATGAAATTGAGCTGCAGGTCGCCCAGGCCATCAAGGACTACGCTCTGAAGGACGATGTTATCGAGTGGATCGCCGACAGCACGGTCGCCTACAATGAGCGCAAGGAAGCCGAGAGCAAGGTCGGCATTTTGGAAGACCAACTCGCCGGCACGGAGCATGGCATAAAAAACATCATGTCCGCCATCGAGCAGGGCATCATCACCGAAACCACGAAAAGCAGGCTGGTCGAGCTGGAGTCTGAGCGCGCTACCATCAAAGCTAATATCGCAGCGGCTCGGGCAGACATCGTGACTGTCAGCCGCGATGACATTATATCCGGCTTGGAGATGTTCCGAGATGGCGATGTCCACGATAAGAAGTACCAAGCGCGCCTATTTGACACATTCCTGGTCGCGGTGTATGCTTATGACGATGATCTGCGGCTGGTGTTCAGCTTCTCCGGCAATAAAAATACAATCCAGATCCCAATAGAATCCGCAGTTAACGCAGTAGAGAATAACGAGGCTGAGTGTTCGTTTAAGCTCTGCTCTGCTCCACCAAAGCGGCATAAAATGAACCCCTTTTATTTCAAAGGCGGCTTTGCAATAACGTCGTGGTTCTGATATGCCAAAACAGAAAAGACGGCTTCCCATTTTGGGAAGTCGCCTTTTTATTTTCTCGCAGTGCTTCGCGAGGGGCAGTTTCATCCGCAGTTCATCCGCAGTTCATCCGCAGTTGCTTTAGCGGATATCGGGGAAACTCGGTCGGTGCTTCGATCGGGTCATTCAAAGAGCTTTTCGTTGAGATAGTCGAGAATTTCCTGCCGCACATCTTCTGAAAGTTCACTAAACGGAACGCTCGAAGCCATCGCCGCTCGGAGCGGAATCTGCCGTTTAAATTCCGCGACAGCAGCGAGGAATTTTCGCCGTTCGCACCGCGTCATAACATCGCCTCATTTCTTTGCTTTATCGTTGGTTAATCAACACTTCGTCTAGGGTTCGTCTAGGGTTCGTCTAGGGTTCGTCTAGGGTTCGTCTAGGGTTCATCGAGGGTTTACTCGAGGCTTTCGTCAGGATTTGCTGTCAGAGCCGTAGCAATAATTCACGCCGATCGCATCCGCTCGGCCGTCAAGAAACAGCGCTGCCGCAATCGTATTCGGGTCTTTCACAGCTCGAGAAGCCGTCGCACAGAACGTGTCAAAATTTGTCAGCCTCGTCTTTGCATCGATCGGGCGGTCAGCGGCCAAACCGAGGTCGCTGTGGCGCTCGGCGTAATCCGCCAGAAGTTTGGCCATCGTAGCGTTTTCGCGGTGCTTATCGCACAGTGCCTGATACTGCTGCGAGGACATTCGATCACAAAGCCGGAGAAGCTCGGCGTCGTCGTGGTCGATTTTCGCGCCGTCGAGGACGTTCCAAGCGTTCACGGCCGCTTCGTGTTCGCGGCGAATTTTCTCGATTGCGATGTTCGCGTCAGCCACGGCGCGGTCTCTCCGCCGCTGAAGCTCGGACACGGTTTCTCCATAACATTTCTGGGTAATAATTCCATCTTTCATTTTCTGGTCGAGTTCTTTTCGCTCGGCATCAGCGCCGCCAATGACTTCGAGCGCGGCGTTAACAGCGTCGTGGACTCGTTTGCCATAAGAGATTTTCATTGATTTAAAGCATCCTTTCAAAGTTAAATATTTTTAAGTAATTCACGCTTCGTTCGTGCTTCGTTCGAGCTTAAATTACAAATAGTTATCAGATAATTACAATTTATTTAATTGAAATCGTTCGGGTCGAAATCGAGGCCACGACCGAGGTCGCTAACGTCAAAATCGAGACTTTCGGCCAGGCCGTCAAGGTCGAAATCGAGCGTTCCAGCCAGGCCGTCAAGGTCGACGTCGTAATCGCTGAAATCAGAATCCCAATCAGGGAAACAATCATCATCTAGAAAAGGTTTTCGTCTCATCCGAAAAAGCTCCTTTTAACATCAAAATAATTTCCGTCAGCGTCCTGAATGTGCAGCGTTTTGCCGCCGACATCAACGTCGATTTTCAGCGTCGGAACGTCAACGGCTCTGTAAGGCTGCTTTTCTGCGCTCTGATCGGCTTCCTGCTTTCTGGTATGACGGTACCGGAAAATGTACGCATTCCGTCCAGCGCGGTCTGTAACGGTCAGAAAGTGTCCTTGCTGCGTTACGAGCACATTTTCCTCGTCAATCAGCGTTCGCGGTCGGTTCATCAGCCAGAGGCCGCAGACGCAAACGGCCAGAGTGGCGGCAGACAAACAGACAGCGGTCAAAATCTCACGCTTCACCGACGTCGACCCCCTTTCGTCGGGCTGCATCGAGAAGCGCCTCGCGAGTCAGCCGCAGCTCTCGCTCGCGGTTTTCGAGGCTACGCAGATAGCGCCGGAATTCGTCGACGCTTTCGGCAATGAAATAGCCGGGGCGCGCCGGATCCGTGCTCGCGCAAATGAAAGCGCCCGCACGACGTTCAGCCGCGATTGCCTTTGTAAGCTGCCGCTTTTGCAGACCGAGAAACGAACAGAGCGTCGAAGCGTCGGTTGCGTAATCTTCGCCGACGTTCAGGACTTCAGCAATCATCTGAACCGCCCTCACTTTCAGCAGCCGCAGCCGCTCGCTTTTCCCAATATCTAACATTACAAGCCGCGACTTTTTCGGGGTTTTGACGGTAATATTCGCGCCGGTGTGCATTTCTCGCCTGACGCGCAGCTTCGGAAATTTCATTCATCAGTTAATCAATCCTTCCAAAAATGCGTTTTTCAATAGCGTCCCCCGACGGGGACAGTGGTTTTTGTCTATGAAAATCTATGTTTTTTGCTGTGCGTAGAAATCATAGATTTTATAGACAACGCCAACAAATTGAACAAAAATCAATAAAATCAATAAAAACATATCCTAACAGAAACCATAGATTTTTCATCTACAGCGGCTCTTCCTCGCCCGGCTCATCATCGGCATTCTGAGCCAGTGTAATGACCGAAAAACCGTTCTCTGTTCGTCCGTCGTACCTGACTGTTTTGCCGGTTACAATGTTCACGCCGCGCTTGTGAAGGTCGGCGAGAATGCCGTCAAGAGCGCGTTTTGGCTGCTTTCCGCCGAAAATATAGTCACCGTACAGGCCGCGCATCTCTGCGTAAGAGACATTCACAGGCTTGTCCGGATTTGCTCGTGAAACAACCGCTTCAATCAAATCGGCGTTCACAGCTTCGTCTTCGTGGTGCTGCGCGAGAACCTCAGACGGTTTCTTTCGCCATCTGGCCGCCTCTTCAAGCGTCTGGCGCGTAATGTCGGAGAATCCCGTCCAGACAAGCCCGCCCTGATCGGTAATTCGATATTTCACAGAACGGCCGGCTGCGGCATAATTGCTTTTTGTGTGCACAACGATTCGCCCGTTTTCGTCGTCGTCATCGAATACGACGCGCATAGCTGAACGCGCCGCATTGATGAAGTCGGTGCTTCCAGTCGCCGCATTGTTCGCGTTTTCTCCTTGAGCGCGTTTGTTGACATGGCTAACGAGGATGAGACCACAGTCGCAATTTTTCGCCACGTTTGCGAGCCTCTGAAAGACCGGGCGAACAGCGTTCACGCGGTTAATGTCTGTTTCAGCACCCAAAAAAGCGTGCCACGGATCGACAATCACAAGTGCCGGTTTACACCGTTTAATCACCGCTTCGAAGTCGGCAATTCCTTCGGCAAAATTGAGGCCGACAGACGCGCCGCAGTCGAGGATAAAAACTCGCGTCAAATCAGCTCCACAAGCTGACAGGCGGCGTTTGAGAAGCTCACCGCGGTCTTCTGCGGAAATTATCAGCACATTTTGCGGCTCTACCTTCGCAAAGCATCCCGGCAGATATGCGCCGGTTGAAATCGCCGCTGCAATGCCGCAGCAAAAAATCGTTTTCCCCGTTCCGCCGTCAGCCATCAAGACGGTGTAATCGCCCTTCGGAATGTATGGCCGCCAAACGAAGCTCGTAGTGTCATCGCCAAACGAAGAAGCCGGTTCAGGACAAAAATCAGAATCTGTATCGCGCCAGCTTTCACCTCTGTCCGCAATGGATTTCACGGCCTCGGCGGTTTGTTCGATGGTAAAACCGGCGTCGATGTATTTTTGAATGTCATGGAGCATCATGCCCTGACTGTGCAAATACTCAAGCGCATTTTCCATCATTTTCGCCCCGCTTCCACGCTTCAAATTCCGCTCTGTGAGCGGCAACATATTTTTTGATTTCCGGCAGCATTGCAAGCGCAAAACTCCGTGCCTGTTTTTCGCCCATAACGACCGCTCCGTTCGTTTCGACGGTCAGTGTGTCATTCATCAGCTTTGGCTCTGAGCGAAGAAATTGCGTCCAGAATCCGCTGCTTCTGATCGACGGTCAGCTCGTAGCGCAGCCAACGGCAGAGCGCAAATTCCGTAATGCCCATTTCGTTCGCAATTTCATATTGGTAAAATCTGCTTTTTTCGGATTGCTTCTCGAATTTCGCAATTCTGCATTTTGCAACCTCTCTCATTCTTAAACTCAGATTGTCGCGCAACTATCTTGTGATTTTATTGTAGCAAGAATGGTGGCTGTTGACATTTACTGATTCTTGCGTTATAATATAAATCATAAAGTAAGATTTTAAGAGGTGATTCCGTGAGCGATCTCGTCATCGAAAAAGAGAGCGCATTTATTCGCAGCATGGACGGCGTTTTCAAACTGGGAACAACGAAAAACGCATTCGGAAATGTCGTTGAAATGCTCGAAGGTGATTTCCCCGGAGAATACACAGCGCAGTTTGCCGCAACTGCCGTTCTAAATGAGCTAAACGGAAAAAGTTCGGCAAAGGACATTTTCGGCTTTCACACTTCCCCGACAATCATGCTCACTGTGAACAGAATCATCGACGGGCGCGACCAAATTGCGATTGATTTAAAAGACGTGGAGCGGCTGCGCATCGAGCAGCGCATCTCCATAGCGCCGCAGCCTGTCAGCCGAATTTCAAGCGATGCCGGTCTTATCTTCGAGGACGTTCATTCTGTCATCGAAGTCGTATACGGACTGCTGTATTTCTACGCAATCAACGATTGGAAGCTCTGCCGGTGCACTCACTGCCGCAGATGGTTTGCGGCGAAAACGTTCCGTGAAAAGTATTGCAACCGAATTTCCCCGTGCTACGGCATGATCGTTTCGGGCAAAAAGCTGCTCGGCCAGCCAGAGCCGTGCTTTCAGGCCGTAAAAACGATGAAAATCAAATTTACTGACAGGCGGAAATGCATTTACAATAACTGGTATGTCAATTTCAACGGCGACACGGACACTTTGCTTGAACGTTGCGCAGCATTCTTTGACACCATTAAAAAAGAGCCATCCGTTGAAAATTTCGTTGCTTTTCAAAAATACCTATATTCGGACGAAATGCCGCGACAGGAGCGGCCAAACCGCAAATCAAATTCATTCACGAGGGGGCTACTTGAACGATGAATGCAGTCATTTATGCCCGGTATTCGAGCCACAATCAGACAGAGCAAAGCATTGAGGGACAGCTTCAAATCTGCCACGAATTCGCCCAAAGAAACGGCTACACCATTGTCGGCGAATATATTGACCGCGCCATCAGCGGCACGACAGACGCAAGACCGGACTTTCTGCGCATGATTGAAGATTCTGCGAAAAAAGGTTTCCAATTTGTCATTGTTTATCAGCTCGACCGTTTTGCGCGTAATCGTTATGATTCAGCGATTTACAAATCCCGGCTAAAAAAGAACGGCGTTCGCGTCCTCAGTGCGCGAGAAAACATCACAGACGACGCTTCCGGAATTCTGGTCGAAGGTCTGCTCGAAGCAATGGCGGAATATTACAGCGCTGAGCTGGGGCAGAAAATCCGGCGAGGCATGGACTTAAACGCCGAAAAATGTCTCTGTACTGGCGGCGGCCGGGCGCTCGGCTTCAAAATCGTGGACAAGCATTTTTACATTGACGAAGATACAGCGCCGATCGTCGTTAAAATCTTTGAAATGTACGCCAGCGGAAAAAGCGTCGTGGAAATCTGCGACACTTTGAACGCACAAGGGTACAAAACATCCACAGGAGCAGCGTTCAATAAAAATTCTTTGAGAAAAATGCTTCAAAACAAGCGGTATATTGGCGTTTACACATACAAAGGCGAGGAAACGCCCGGCGGTATGCCGCGCATCGTGTCAGACGAGCTGTTCTTCAAAGTTCAAGAGCGTTTGGAGAAAAACAGAAAAGCTCCCGCTCATGCAAAAGCAAGACAGCCGTACATTCTGACGACAAAACTTTTCTGCGGCTACTGTCACGAAATGATGACCGGCTACGGCGGTACGGGCAAAAGCGGCCAAGTCCACCATTATTACGCTTGTAACGGCGTCAAGCACAAAACCGGATGCCACAAGAAAACCGTTCGCAAACTGTGGATTGAAGACCTCGTTGTAGCAGAATGCCGAAAACAGCTCACACCGTCAAACATCGACAAAATAGCTCATGAGGTCGTCGCCCTTTGTGAACGCGAAAAAGACAGCGCCAATCTAAAACGGCTGGACAAGCTGATAAAAGACAACGAACGAAAACAGCGCAATCTAATGACGGCTGTCACAGAATGCGAAATCGAAACCGTCAGGAAATCGCTGTATGAGGAAATGAGCAGACTTAGCGACGAGCACAACGCGTTAGAAAGCGAATATGCGCTCGAACAGGCCAGCGCCGTCACACTGACCGTCGACGAGGTCAAATTCTTTTTAACTCAGCTCCGCAACAGTCGAGCGGATAATCTCGAATATCGAAAAACGCTCATAACCGTGTTTGTAAACGCGATTTACCTTTTCGATGATCGGCTCACAATATTCTTTAATTCCGGCGATACGCCCGTGAATATTGACGAAGCGCTATTGTCGGAAGCCATTGAAAAGACTGGAGAAAATGAGGGTTCATTTTTGGATTCATCAGCTCCACCAAGAAAAGGGCTTGCTTTTCAGCAGGTCCTTTTTCCATGAAATTCATTTCTGCGCAACGCGCAAAATATCTTCGGCCAGAAATATTTGCGCCGCAAATGCGAAAAGCGCCGGATGCTCTGTGCCAGATCATGCGGAACGTAAAACGAACAGCAGGCAGGCGCATGCGCCTGCAGGAGGGATACTGAAATGGAGCTTTCTTCGTTGTTCCTCGCGGGAAAAGGGAGCGCCCTGACCTTCTTCTTCTCGACGGCATTTCTCGTCGTGTTCCTGCCGTTTTGTCTCGTGGTGTACAGTCTCATGCCGCAGCGCGGGAAAAAATACTTCCTGCTCGCCGCCGACTGCGCCTTTTTCTGGCTGATCAGCGGCAAGCTGCTCGTATACCTGCTTCTGACGGCGCTTTCGATGCACTACTTCGGACTGTGGCTGGACAAAATACAGTCGGAGACGAAGCTTCTGCTCGCGCAGACGGAAAAAGCCGAGCGCAAGGTGCAGCTCTACCTCAACGCCGCGTTTTTCGCTGAGCCGGGGCTCATTGGCGTGCACCCGAACGACAACACGGCCACCGTGTGGCTGCGTGCGGACGATCTCGCGGCCCTGATCCGGGAGCACGGAAACCCGGTGCATATTGCGGAGCTGTGAGCGCGGCCACACGCATAGAAAAAAGCAAGGCTTCCCGAATTCGGGAAGCCTTGCTTTTATCTATTTCTCTTTTTTGCAGTCACAGTTTCTGCCGCACTGCGCGCAGTTACCGGTGCAGCCGCTGCCGCAGCAGCCGCCCTTTTTCATGGCGCGACGCCAGACGCGCCACGCGATGACGGCGCACACGGCCACGATGGCCAGCAGGAGATAATCGATCAGCCGCATCACACCAGCCCCGCGATCGCATACGCGGCAAACGCCACGACCCACGCGACCGAGCACTGCAGAACCACGACGCCGACCGTCTTGAGCCGGGAATCCAACTCGCGGCGGATGGTGGCGATGGCGGCCACGCACGGCGTATACAGCAGCGTGAACACGAGAAAGCTAATGGCGGAGCGCGTGGTGAGCAGCGACGAAATGGCCGCGCCGCCAAGCAGCACCTGCAGCGTGCTGACGACGGACTCCTTGGCGATGAAGCCGGAGATGAGCGCCGTGGCGCAGCGCCAGTCGCCGAAGCCGAGCGGCCGGAAGACGGGCGCGATGAACTGCCCGATGAGCGCGAGCAGGCTGTTGGCACTGTCGGCCACGACGTTCAGGCGCGTGTCAAAGCTCTGGAGGAACCAGATGATGATGGTCGCAAGGAAAATGACCGTGAACGCGCGCTGGAGGAAGTCCTTCGCCTTCTCCCAGAGCAGCAGCGCCACGCTCTTGAGTCCGGGCATGCGGTAATTCGGCAGCTCCATGACAAACGGCACGGGCTTGCCGCGGAAGGCCGTCTTGTTCATGATGAGCGCCGCGAGGATGCCGATGAGGATGCCGAGGACATACAGGCCCAGCATGACGAGCGCGCGGTAGCGCGGGAAAAACGCCGCGGTGAAAAAGGCGTAGATCGAGATCTTCGCCGAGCAGCTCATATACGGCGTGAGGAGGATGGTCATCTTCCGGTCGCGGTCGGACGAGACGGTGCGCGTGGCCATGATGGCCGGCACCGAGCAGCCGAAGCCGATGAGCATCGGCACGATGCTGCGCCCTGACAGGCCGATCTTGCGCAGGGGCTTATCCATGACGAAGGCGACGCGGGCCATATAGCCGGTGTCCTCCAGAATGGACAGGAAGAAAAACAGCGTCACGATGATCGGCAGGAACACGAGCACGCTGCCGACGCCGGCGAACACGCCGTCGATGATGAGACTATGTACCACGGGGTTGATGCCGTAGGCCGTGAGCGCGGCGTCCACGACGCCGGTCAGCGCGTCGATGCCGAGCTGCAGCAGGTCGGACAGCCACTGGCCGATGACGTTGAACGTGAGATAAAACGTGAGGAACATCACGACGAGAAACATCGGCAGGGCGGTATATTTGCCTGTGAGGATGCGGTCGATCTTCATGGAGCGCGCGTGCTCCTTGCTCTCGTGGCACTTGACCACGGAAGCAGCCACGACGCCCTCGATGAACGTGTAGCGCATGTCCGCGAGCGCCGCGTTGCGGTCGAGCCCGGTCTCGTTTTCCATCTGCACGATGCAGTGCTCAAGCAGCTCCCGCTCGTTTTCGTCGAGCGCGAGCGACTGCGCGAGATCGTCCCCGCCCTCGATGAGCTTGGCCGCGCAGAAACGCGCCGGCACGCCGATACGGTCGGCATGGTCGGCGATCAGGTGCACGACCGCGTGGATGCAGCGGTGCACGGCCGAATCATCCGCGCAGAAGTCCGTCACCTTCGGCAGCGTCTGGCTGCGCGCAACGGTCAGCGCCTGATCCACGAGCTCGGACACGCCCTCCCCTTTCGCCGCCGAGATCGGCACGATGGGGATGCCCAGCGCCTGGCTCATCTTCTGCACGTCGATGGCACCGCCGTTGGCGTGCACCTCGTCCATCATGTTCAGCGCCAGCACCATCGGCACGCGCAGCTCGAGCAGCTGCAGCGTCAGGTACAGGTTGCGCTCGATGTTCGTGGCGTCCACGATGTTGATGATGCCGTCCGGCTTCTGGTTGATGATAAAATCGCGCGAGACGATCTCCTCCTGCGTATACGGACGCAGGGAGTAGATGCCCGGCAGGTCGACGACGGAGCAGCCCTTCTCGTCGCGCATCTCGCCCATCTTCTGGTCGACGGTCACGCCCGGAAAGTTGCCCACGTGCTGGTTGGAACCGGTGAGGGCGTTGAACAGCGTCGTCTTGCCGCAGTTCTGGTTGCCGACAAGCGCAAAGATCATGCCGACACCCCCTCGACCTCGATCTTCTTCGCTTCTTCTACGCGCAGCGTCAATTCATAGCCGCGCACGCGGATCTCGATGGGGTCGCCCATCGGCGCCACCTTCTGCAAAGTGACGCGCGTCCGGGGTGTCAGCCCCATGTCCAACAGCCGGCATCGCAGCGCGCCGTCCCCACCGACCGCCGTGATGACTGCTGAGGAACCGATCTTCAATTCATTTAATGTCATTGCCATTGCCTTTCTGTCAAAATTCATTTCCCTAGTGAAAAAGACTAGCATGGCGGGCGCGATTTTGTCAAGAGTCTGGCAGGGATTTCCGCGATTTCTGCCGAACGGCGGCGAAAAAACATCCCGGAGCGGAAAAGCCGCTCCGGGATGCCGGACTGCCGGTACTGTTGCAGCGGCCGTCAGGGCTCGGGTGCCGGCTGGACAACGTTCAAAATGTAGCGCATCATGATCGTCGCAAACTGCGCGCGTGTAGTCACGCCCTGCGGATCGAGAAGCGTCCGGCCGCCGATGGCATTGCCGGAGATCAGCCGCTCGCCCACTGCCCAGGTCATGGGCGCAAGCGCAAAAGCGGACACTCTGCCCGCGTCCGCAAACGCCGACAGGTCGCCGCAGGCATCCAGATCACAGCCCTTGAAGCGGGCGTACCGATACAGGATGGCCGCCGTCTGCTCGCGGGTCGCCAGACCGTTGGGATCAAACCGGCCGCCACCGACACCGTTCACGATGCCGCTGCCCGCCGCCCAGCCGATCGCCCCGGCATACCAGGTGCCACTGCACACATCGGTGAAGGCACTTTCCGCCGCGGCGGCGG
>OHXC01000092.1_pt1 | contig 64553 bp, 40 predicted proteins | sample 1579891 | NCBI WGS metagenome assembly OHXC01 (sample SAMEA3882531, study PRJEB24775) | human gut metagenome | biome: human-associated habitat; feature: intestine environment; material: feces | place: Netherlands | collected 2009/2010
TTAACTACTTAGCGAACGACAGTGAGCGATAACTACTTTAACTCCTTTAACTACTGAAAAAGTGCTCACCCCGCAATGCATTTGACTTTAACTACTTAGCGAACGACAGTGAGCGATAACTACTTTAACTCCTTTAACTACTAAAGAAAACTCCTTTAACTCCTGGATTCAATCCACCTTTGCAGTCCGTGCCTTACCGAGCGGAGGCCGAACAGTTCGGTGTGAATCTCCTCCGGAGCCAGCCAGAAGCATTCCGCCGCGTCATCGCCGGCGACGAGTGCCGACGTATCTTTCACCTCGCAGGCAAAGAATATGTCGAGAGTCTGTATGTCAAGTCCCGAATAATGATACACGTTCGGCCCGCTGAACAGGTATTTCGCGGAGGTTATCTCGAGGCCGGTCTCCTCCATCACCTCACGCGCCACGGCCTCCTCGGCCGTCTCGTTCACGTCGGCAAAGCCACCGGGCAGGTCAAGCGTACCCTTGGCAGGCTCCATCTTGCGCCGCTCAACGAGCAGCTCTCCGCGGCTGTTGGTGATGAGCGCCACCACCGCGGCAGCCGGATTCATGAAATATTCGAACCCGCAATTACTGCATTTCTTGCTTTTCGGAGAGTTCTTTTCAAAGTGTGAACTCCCGCAGACAGGGCAATAACCAAACTTTTCAAGTAAATCCATGGAATTTAAGAATTAAGAGTTAAGAATTAAGAAAATATGTCTTGTTGCCATAAAGCCGTCATTTTTTCGGCAAATGTACGAATAATAAAGCATATTTTCTTAATTCTTAACTCTTAATTCTTAATTAAACAAGCTCTTGATTATTGACTTAATCGTCCCAGTTATCTGTGCGGAAAGGCAGCAGCGGCAGTCCTGCCATGTTGGCAACGTTGCCGAGCATGAAGTTCCTGAAGCAGTACCTTACCGCCACCGGAGCCTTTACCTCAGGACAGGTGACGGCTATGCGGCGGCCTTTTGCCAGCCAGGCTTTCGCCGTGTGGAACACCTTGTCCTCTCCGGCAACCTCGAAACCCACCATGCCGTCGTAGCGGTTAAGCCCTCCGTACATGTTGTCAAGCTCTACGTAGCACGTGTCCCCGCTTACCGTCATGGCTTTAAACCGGGGGCTCTCACACCTCAATGACTTCATTCCGTAAGTCTTGTTGAGCGCCAGCCATGCCAGTCTTTCGCCCACCTTGCGCTTCTGTGCAGGGTGGATTTGCGTCAGTTCCCACGGATATACGCAGTCGTTGGTGCCGACGATTCCGCTGTTCGGTATTATGTCTGACGCCCTGAGCTGCTGCTCGCGTAGCCTGGCCGACCATGTGCCGTCTGCCTGTCCGCTCTCGTAAGGAGCTATCTCGACGATGTAGAAGGGGATGTCGCCCAGCCCGAAGTCCTTGCGCCACTGCTCGGCCAGCAGCTTGACACGCTCCGAGTATTGGTTGCCGGGGTCGCCTACGTTCGAGCAACCCTGGTAATATAGTATTCCTTTCACGGTGTACCTGAGTATCGGGTTGAACGTGCCGTTGGCCCACAGCAGCGGCCGGTGGAAGTCCCATTTATATTTCCTGACCATCTCGGCCGAGTCAAGCGGCTCCTTGGTGTAGCGCTCGAGGTTCTCCCTCGACAGCCAGCTCTCAACCCTCGAGCCGCCCTTGTTGGCCATCACCAGCCCCACGGGTACCCCTGTGGCCTTTGTCACCATGCTTGCGAAGAAGTATCCCGTGGCGCTTGCGTCGCCAACAGTCTCGGGGCTGCACTGCTTCCACTCACACATGGCGTCGTCAAGCGGCGTCATGCTCATCCTGCTTGGTATCTTGACGAAGTGTATCAGCGAGTCGGCGCGCGCCCCGCTCACCACGTCGTTGTATCCGTCAACGGGGCAGTCGTCGAATCCCTTGATGGGCATTTCCATGTTGCTCTGCCCCGCGCAGACCCACACTTCGCCCGCAAGCACGTTGCCAACGCTTACTGCTCCGTCGCCGTCGTCAAAGCTGATGGATAGCCTGCGGCCGTCGGCCTTGGGCGACTTCACCGTCAGCTGCCACCTGCCTTGTCCGTCGGCGGCGGCCTCGTAGCCGCTCTCGCTCCACGATACGGCCACCTTAACCGTGGCGCCGGGGCGTGCCGAGCCCCACAGGCGCACGTCGGTGTTCTGCTGTATTACCATGTTGTCGCCTATCAGGTGGGGCAACTTCACCTTTGCCACGGCGCTGCCAAAAACGGCGGCCATGGCAGAAAGCATTAAAATACGTTTATACATAAAGTTACAGGTTTATAGATTGTTATAATAACTGATGTTCCTGCAATATTACGAAAATATTTTATTACATTTGCAAAATAATCTTATAAAAATCCCGGTGCTTACGGCTTTTGCCGTATGTTGAGACAAAACAATAAATCATTGAAACCATAATGAAAATCAAGAGACTGCTATTCATGGCCGCGGTCGCGGCATTTTGCGTGCCGTTGTCGGCCCAACAGAGTTTTGAAACGCCGTTATGGCCCAACGGTGCGCCCAACAGCAATGGCGACCCTGGCGACACGGCGAAGGTCAAGGTGTTCTTGCCGAAGAAGGAAACGGCCACGGGGCGTGCCGTCGTAATATGCCCCGGAGGGGGCTACTCGCACCTGGCGATGAACCACGAGGGCTACGACTGGGCGCCGTTCTTCAACAACATGGGCATAGCCGCCGTCGTATTGAAGTACCGTATGCCGCATGGCAACAAGGAAGTGCCCGTAAGCGACGCCGAGGAAGCCATCAAGCTGGTGCGCCGCAACGCGCAAAACTGGAACATAGACCCGCAGGACGTGGGCATAATGGGCTCGTCGGCGGGAGGCCACCTGGCTTCTACCATTGCCACGCACTCTACTGGCGACGCCCTGCCAAACTTCCAGATACTGTTCTATCCCGTGATAACGATGATGCCTGACATCACCCACAAGGGCTCGCACGACAACTTCCTGGGCCCCGACCCGAAGAAGAAGGACGAGCAGAAATACAGCAACGACCTGCAGGTAACGCGCGTTACGCCGCCTGCGTTCATAGCGCTAAGCGACGACGACCACACCGTGCTGCCCGCCAATGGCGTCAACTACTACATCGAGATGTACCGTCACGACGTGCCGGCAACGCTGCATGTCTACCCCTCGGGCGGCCACGGATGGGGCAACCGCGACAGCTTCATCTACCACAAGCAGATGCAACTGGAGCTGGAAGCATGGCTCCGCAGCTTCTGACGGGCATTTTGTAAGGCCAAAAACGGCATTGACATAAGGGAAGTAAACGTTTTTCGACGTTTTCTTCCCTTTTTTGATACAACTTATCCGAAAACGTTTTATATTTGCAACCGTAACCTTTAAACCGCTGACCATGAAGCATTTGAATTCGATAACGTCACTGTTTTTCCTCCTTGCGTTATTTTTTCTTACATCGTGTGATGACGACGAAGACACCCGTGTGCCATCCATACGGCTCATGACGGCGCAGGAATTCACGCGCTGCGTTGACGGAAAGGGATGGCGCCACGTAGAGTCGCACGAGATAAAGTCGAACGGCAATATGGACAAGGCCGACTGGTGGAGCGGCATGATAGGCGCGGCGCCGGTGCAGTACAGCTTCGGCGGCGGCGAGATGAGCACGTACATGTACATCGACTCATACCCGATTAACGGGTATGTCAGCGGGAAGTACACCTTCGATGAGGGCACCAACCGTCTTATGTCCGACGGAAAGGAAGTGTTCACCGTAGTCTCCGCGGACGACAATTTCCTGCGGCTGATAAAGCAACAGGGCACGACGGGCGACGGCGAACGCATATACCTCTATTCCGTCTACCGTGCGATGACAGCCGACGAGCTGTCGTCAACAATGAAAAACTATCCCTACAACCTCAACACATTAGACCAGGCCTATCCCGTTATGCCGGAACAGGAGCGCATAACGGCCGCCGACTTTGCCGGCCATGCCGTCGGTCAGGCATGGCATTGCGCCGAAGTACACGAGACTTTCCTGGCCTACCGCTACAACTCGGCACCCTACACGCCTGGCAAATCACAGCCCGCCGTGCCCGATTATGAGTTCACCGCCGACTCGCTTTACTCCATCACGCCCTCCGCCGACGGCGGTGAGGCCACGCGCCGGGCCACTGCATACACCTACCGCGCCAACGGATTCTACGTAGAGACAGCCTCGGGCGACATCATAAAGATAGTGCGCCTCACGGCGGACGAGATGGTTGCGGTGCAGCCCTTGCGCAATACGGTGGGCGTGGATGACGTCACCGTGTACTGCGTCTACAGGAGATAAGAACTTGCCCCGCCATCCGTCGTTTTACAACTTGCCGCCTTTTACAATCCAAAACACCGTCTTTCGTGCGCTGAAAGGCCGTCTTTTGGATTGCGAAAGGCGGTCTTTTGCAAACCCTCTGATTATCAACCTGTTTCGTGTTGACAATGACCAAAAAGGTGAAAAAACAATACTTATTGTGAAAAAAATTTGGTAACAAATCTTTTTTCGCTTAATTTTGCACCCTGTTTACACATTATTAATTAAAATGAAGATAATAAACCTGCTGCTCGGCGCAGCCTTATGCTGCTCGCTCTCGTCATGTTTTAAGGACGAGCCGCTCAACGCCGAATGCGATATAGAACAGGCTTACGTGCACGTGGACGACCCCACAGATATATTTTTCGCCGCAAGCGACACGCTGGTTAACGTGCTTTCGGATGCAGACAATGTCGTTTTTGAAATCAAGGACGATGCCGACGTGTCGGCAATGGCCCCAATGTTCAGGCTGACCGAGGGTGCAACGATAACTCCCGAGAATGGTTCAGTACACGATTTTTCCGACGGTAAGTCTGTAGTCTACACCGTGACGTCGCAGGACGGAGCATGGCAGAGGACGTATAACGTGTCGTTCCGCGTGGCATACAACGTCAGCGAATACGACTTCGAGAACATCCGCTACGTCTACGGAGACATGGGAGGCGGCTATTACGAATGGAGCGACCTCTCGTCGTCTGGCGAATGGATAGGCAACTGGGCAACAGGAAACCCCGGATTCTACCTTACCGCGGCGCTTGGCTCCACGATAACACCGGCTGAGGAATTCCCGTCCGCGCCGGTAGACGACGGCCACAGCGGCCGTGGAGTAAAGCTCGAGACTAAGAGCACCGGGCCTTTAGGCACGCTGATAGGCCCGATGGGTATAGCCGCCGGCAACCTCTTCATAGGCGAGTTTGACGCAAGTAAGGCTCTCAGCGGCTCCGACGGAGCCATGCAGGCGACAAGCTTCGGCCGCACGTTCAGCGGAGAACCCCTGCAATTCACCGGCTGGTACAAGTACACGTCGGCAGGCCAATGTGTCGACGGCAACCGCCAACCGATAGCCGACACGTATGACCAAGGCGACATCTACGCCGTGCTCTACCGCAACCAAGACGCCAACGGCAACGCATTCACGCTGCACGGCGACGACGTGAAGACCAGCCCGCAGATAGTGGCCATTGCCCAAGTGCCGCAAGTAACCGACACTGACGGCTGGACGGAGTTCACCGTAGACTTCGAGTACCGCCAGGAGCTCGACCGCGACCTGCTGGCCAACCGAGGCTACAACCTCGCCGTAGTGTTCACCTCGAGCATTGACGGAGCATCATTCCGCGGCGCGATAGGCAGCACGCTCTACGTCGACGAAGTAAAGGTAATATGCGCAGATAATCAAGAATAAACATGAAAAAGACAATATTCACACTCATCGTAGCCGCCATGACGGCCGTTCCGGCATGCGCCGGAGGACTGCTTGACAACCTCGTCTACAACCTCCGCTTCGGCTACAGCATAGGCGGTACAGCCCCGATGGGCATGCCTGCCACCATACGCAGCATGGACAAGTTCACGCTGACGCCGAACTTCAACCTCGGACTCGGCATATACCGCGACCTCAGCGAGCACTGGGGACTGACCACCGGACTGTATCTCGAGAACAAAGGCATGGACGTCGAGGCCTCGGTAAAGAACTACCGCATGGCCTTCGTGCACGGAGGACAGCGCCTGGAGGGTAACTTCACCGGAGGCGTAAGCATGGAGGTGGAGCAGTGGATGCTCACGCTGCCCCTCATGGCCACCTACGCCGTCAACAAGAACCTGCATATAAAGCTTGGCCCGTACCTCTCCTACGTGCGCTCACACAACTTCACCGGCTACGCCTACGGCGGCTATATACGCGTAGGCAACCCGACGGGACAGAAGGTGAACATCGGCACCGAGGAGGGCAGCCGCGGCACTTTCGACTTCTCCGAGGACATGCGCTCGTGGCAGTTCGGCATGCTGGCCGGCGTAGACTGGTACTTCCACAAGCACTGGGGCTGCTTTGCCGACCTGTCGTGGGGTTTCACCGATATTTTCGACAACGACTTCGACACCATCGAGCAGAACCTCTATCCCATCTATGGAACAATAGGTATTTCATACAGAATCAAATAATTAATTAAAAAGAAAGGACAAATTATGAGAAAATTATTTACAATTGTAGCCATGGCCGTGATGGCTTTGGCAGTTAACGCACAAAGTTACAACTTCGAAGACAATTTAGTCGTAACTCTGGAAGGAGGCAATCCCACCAATACTCCCAATACAAAAATAATCGTTGAGGAAGTTGCTGAGTCTGATGGTTTGTATAATATAACACTTAAAGACTTTACATTCATTATCCCGATTGGAGATATTAATCTTGAAAATGTAAAAGGTAACAGTGACACTGACGGCAATGTTTGGTTTGAAACAGCAAATGCGACATTACAAATCCCTCTCGTAGGCCAAGCAAACGTAACCTTAAATGAAGGTAACAGCAGTGTTATGAAAGAAGGAAAGTTAATGCTGAATTTGTCAATCACAGCAAATGCATATGGAACACCTTTGAATATTACCGCAGAATACGGTGTTTACAAGTATAATGACGATATGCTTGTTAAACTTGAAGGTAAAGATCTTGCAAAAGAGCCAACTCTTATAACAGTAATTGAACAGGCTAACGGCAAGTATACTCTTACTCTTGCAGATTTCAGAGCAGGTGATATTCCTGTTGGAACGATCGAATTGGCAGACCTTGACGTAACTGAAAACGAAGGCGTTAAGAACTTTTCATACGATGGAGATGTTACTATCAAACCTTTCAGCGATGGTACAAGTCCTATATTTTCTACTCCCATTCCTCTTACAATGGAAGGAACTATGACAGCAACAGCACTTGCTTTTACAATTAACATCCCTACATTTACAGTAGAAGTTTATTATGGTGCCTCTATTCCTACTGGCATTGACCAAATCACTACAACCCCGAACGCAAGCGGCGTTGACGAGATTTACGACCTCAGCGGCCGCAAGCTGAACGAGATGCAGAAGGGTATCAACATCGTGCGCAAGGCTGATGGCACTACCGTTAAGGTACTGAAGAAGTAACAGGACTTAATTAAAACATACTATAAAAATCCCGTGTGTCGTCATGGCTCACGGGATTTTTTTGTATATTTGTTTCACGAATATAGGATGTGGTTCGGCAATGGCAAGCCAAAAAACTTCGTTTTTTTCTTGCCATTGTACTCACCTTTCACTATATTTGTCCCTGGTACGGCGGGCGTAAGGCCGCAAACCGCCGTGTAAAAGACGGCAAATTGCACGATGAAATGCCGTCTTTTAGAAGCCAAAAGACGGCATTTTACATATCAATCTGTAATCGTCTGAAAGTCAAGAAGTTATGGAATGACGCGAAAATAAACGGATTACTACTCTAACTACTTTAACTACTGAACAACATGGAAGCACTCCTACAATACGCATGGAAGCACAGGATGTTACCCCTCGGGACGCTGACGACTACCGACGGGCTGGCCGTTGAGGTGATTGACACGGGCCTGCAGAATACCGACGCGGGGCCGGATTTCTTCAACGCGAAGGTGAAAATAGACGGTACGGTATGGGTCGGGAATGTCGAGATACACGAGAAGTCGTCTTACTGGAAGGCGCACGGTCACGACCGTGACGCTGCTTACGACAACGTTGTGCTGCATGTGGCGACGGTGGTTGACGCCGATGTCGTGACGAGCGAGGGCCGGCGCGTGGCTCAGGTGCGCATGGACGTGCCCCCGGAAGTGGCCCGTAACTATGAGGCGCTGCTCTCGGAGGACCGCTATCCGCCGTGCTATGCCATAATACCGTCGCTCGACAGGCTGACCGTTCACTCGTGGATGAGCCGCCTGCTGGCGGAGAGGCTCGAGCGTAAGACGGCCGACATCGTGCGCAGGGTTGAGGCTTGCGGCGGTTCGTGGGAGTCGGCGCTGTTCGTAACGATGGCCCGCAACTACGGGTTCGGCGTTAACGGCGACGCGTTTGAGCGTTGGGCGATGAACATTCCGCTGCAAAGCGCCGCCCATCATAGGGACGACGAGTTTCAGATTGAGGCCTTGTTCCTCGGCCAGGCGGGGCTGCTCGACGCCTGCGCCGTGCCTGAGCGCTACCGCGGCGAGGCGCTGAAGGATGACTATTTCGTGCGTCTGGGCAAGGAATACGCCTACCTTGCGCATAAGTTCGGCCTCAAGCCGATGGACGCAGGGGCGTGGAGATTCCTCAGGATGAGGCCCCAGAACTTCCCGCATATACGCATATCTCAGCTCGCGAGGCTGTATTGCTCGCGGCGGGCCGACCTCAGCCGGCTTGTTGAATGTGCCACGGCAGGGCAGATGAAGGAGCTGCTGGCCACAAGCGTAACGCCGTATTGGGAGACGCACTACACCTTCGGCAGCACTGCCTGCCGAAGTGCTAAGCGCCTGTCGGCGGCCTCGCTCAACCTGATAGTCATCAACACGGCCGTTCCGGTAATCTTCGCCTACGGCCGCCACCGCAGGGACGAAGCCTTATGCAACAGGGCGTTGGACATCATGACGCAGCTGAAAACGGAGAATAACCACATCGTGCGCCTGTGGCAACAGTGCGGACTGACGGCCGACAACGCCGGTGATAGCCAGGCGCTGATACAGCTCAAGACGGTGTACTGCGACAGAAAGGACTGCCTGAGGTGCCGAATAGGGTATGAGTATCTCAAGATTCGGTAGTTAAAGGAGTTTTTTCAGTAGTTAAAGAAGTTAAAGTAGTTAACGCTCCCTACGGTCGCTAAGTAGTTAAAGTCAAATGACTTTGTTCTTAGGAGTTAAGGAGTTAGGGAGTTAAGACAAATGCCTTTTTGCTTGGCTGCAAATAGGCTAAAGGCTAATCCACGCTCTCCGTTTACCTCTTATTAGTCCCATTCGCCCCATCTGTCTTATCCCGACAAATAATCCATTGATAATCAACTACTTACCACCAATTTTGCAAAAGGCCGCCTTTTGCTCTCTAAAAGACGGCCTTTTAGCGCGCGATTTGCGACCTTTCGCAACGCCGTTTGCCGTCTTTCGCAAAACATGTTGCTGACTGTTGTCTAACAAGGTAAGGCTATTGTATTTATTTCCTTTATCAATTAGTACACCTATTCATTGACTTTCAAGAAGAAAAGCATTTGACTTTAACTACTTAGCGACCGTAGGGAGCGTTAACTTCTTTAACTACTTTAACTACTAAAAAAATCCCCAAAGCTTCTTTAACTCCTTAAAAAATCCTTATCTTTGTTTCACGAATATAGGATTCGGTTCGGCAATGTCAAGTTAAAAAAACTTTGTTTTTTCCTTGCCATTGCGCTCACCTTTCACTATATTTGCACTTAATATGGACTATATTTTCACTACGCGGATGATGGTCCGCGACTATGAGTGCGACATCGAGGGCATTGTCAACAATGCCAACTACCTGCATTACGCCGAGCATACACGCCATCTGTTCCTTCAGAAGTGTGGGCTCAGCTTCGCCGAGATGCACCGCCGCGGCGTTGATGCCGTCGTGGCAAGGATGAATCTGCAGTTCAAGACGCCGCTGAGGTGCGACGATGAGTTCCTGTCTTGCATCAACCTGAAGAAGGAAGGGCTGCGCTACGTCTTTTACCAGGACATCTACCGCGCCTCCGACAACAAGCTGTGCTTCAAGGGAGTGATTGACCTTGTATGCCTTGTTGACGGCCGGCTGGCCCACAGCAAGGAGTATGACGAGGCGTTCAAGGAGTTCTTATAAATTAAGAGTTAAGAATTAAGAATTAAGAAAAATACCCTTGCCGGTTATCGAGTTCAGGCATATTTTCTTAATTCTTAACTCTTAATTCTTAATTCAATAAGCTCTTAATTCTTAATTAAATATAGTTGCATTTTTCTTAATTCTTAACTCTTAATTCTTAATTCAATAAATGTCCGAGCTTATTAACGCGCTTATACTGTCGTCAGTCGACCACTCTACGCCAGGCACGGCGCTGCAGCTATACCGCGCGGCGGGCAGCGCCACGGCCGTAATAGACTGCCGCATGAACATACGCGACATCGCTCCCGGTTGTCCGCGGCGCGTTGCCGACGCCCTTGCCGACATAGACGAGGCACGCCGCAGGGCGGAGTTCGAGATGGAATACGCCTCGCGCCACGGCATACGGATGCTCGTAAACGGCTCGGAAGGCTACCCTCGGCGACTTGACGGGTGTGATGACGCGCCGCTGGTGATGTTCTACCGTGGCACGGCGGAGCTCAACCGCGCCCGTGTGGTGAGCATGGTGGGCACACGGCGGTGTACCGCCTACGGGCAGGATTGCGTGCGCTCGTTCGTCCGCAGGCTGAAAGAGCTGTGCCCTGACACGCTCATCGTCAGCGGACTTGCTTACGGAATAGACATCTCGGCGCACCGTGAGGCGCTGGACAACGGCATGGATACCGTGGCCGTACTTGCCCACGGGCTCGATAACCTCTATCCTCCGCGCCATAAGGACACGGCAGGACGCATGCTGACACAGGGCGGACTGCTGACCGAGTTCTTTACCCGTACCAACGCTGACAAGCTGAACTTCCTGCGGCGTAACCGCATTGTGGCGGGCATTTCAGACGCTACCGTAGTGGTGGAGAGCGCCTCTCACGGCGGCGGACTGGTCACCGCACGCATAGCCCAGAGCTATAACCGCGACGTGTTCGCCTTCCCCGGCCGTGTGGGCGACGAGTATTCGGCGGGCTGCAACAACCTTATCCGTGACAACAAGGCCACGCTCGTATGCTCGGCCGACGACTTCGTGAGCGCCATGGGATGGCAGACCGACGCGCAGCTTGTCGCCGCGCGCCGCCAAGGTATCGAGCGTACGCTCTTCCCCGAGCTTACCGACGACGAGCAGCGGATTGTCGACACGCTCGAAAACAGCAACGACCAGCAGCTCAACACGCTGTCGGCCGCCCTCAACATGCCTGTCGGCACGCTTGCCGCCACGATGTTCTCGCTCGAGATGAAAGGCGTGGTGAAGTGCCTGGCGGGAGGAGTTTATCATTTAATAAGAAGTTAATAATTTGGAGGTAAGGAGTTATGAAGTTAAGGAGTTAAGACAAATGCCTTGACCGATTAATCCAATATGGAGGCAACCAATAAAGCATTCGTCTTAACTCCTTAACTTCATAACTCCTTAACTCCTAAAAGAAGAAACGATGAACATAGGCAACATACAATTCGGCGACCGCCCTCTCTTCCTCGCTCCGATGGAGGATGTCACCGACATAGGCTTCCGCCGGCTGTGCAAACGGTACGGGGCGGCGATGGTATATACCGAGTTTGTCAGCGCCGAGGCGCTGGTGAGGTCGGTCAAGAGCACCGTAGACAAGCTTACGATAAGCGACGACGAGCGCCCCGTAGGCATACAGATATACGGCCGCGACGCCGAGTCGATGGCCGAGGCGGCGCGTATCGTGGAGCAGGCAGGGCCCGACCTGATAGACCTTAACTTCGGATGTCCGGTGAAGAAGGTGGCCGGCAAGGGCGCCGGAGCGGGCATGCTGCGCGACATTCCGCTTATGCTGAAGATTACGCGGGCCGTCGTAGATGCGGTGAAAGTGCCCGTAACGGTGAAGACACGGCTGGGTTGGGACGCCCAGAACCTTATAATAGAGGAGCTGGCCGAGCAGCTGCAGGACTGCGGCATACAGGCCTTGACCATCCACGGGCGCACCCGCGCCCAGATGTACACGGGCGAGGCAGACTGGACTTTGATAGGCAAGGTGAAGCAGAATCCGCGCATACGCATACCCATCATCGGCAACGGCGACATCACCACGCCCGAGGAGGCGCGGCTGGCGTTCGAGCGTTACGGTGTAGACGCCGTGATGATAGGCCGCGCTACGTTCGGACATCCGTGGCTGTTCAAGGAGATTCGCGACTATCTTGACGGCCGCGAGCCCGACCCCTCGCTCGACTTTAACCGCAAGCTGGACATCCTTGAAGAACAATTACGCATAAACGTGGAGCGCATTGACGAGTATCGTGGCATTCTGCACACGCGCCGCCACCTCGCCGCAACGCCCATATTCAAGGGCATTCCCAACTTCCGACAGACGCGTATCGCCATGCTCCGTGCCGAAACCGTAGGAGAACTGACGGAAATCTTGGAGCATTGCAGAAAAGAATTAAACCTTGGGAGTTAAGGAGTTAGAAAGGAGTTAAGGAGTTAAGACATATGATTTATTAAATGAAAAGTGAAAATAAAGAGCGGAAAGTTCATAACCTATTTATTCATTATTAAATTATTCACTTAGCAAGTCATACGTCTTAACTCCTTAACTTCTTTCTAACTCCTTAACTCCTATTATAGAAATAAACAAAAAATGAATACTTCTTCCTTTCAATCCCGCACCCGCCTGCTGATAGGCGAGGCCGCCGCCGGGCGGCTGGCGCAGACCAGGGTGATAGTGTTCGGCGTCGGCGGAGTGGGCAGCTGGTGCGTTGAGGGCCTTGTGCGCTCGGGCGTTCGCCACGTCACGATAGTGGACCAGGACCGCGTTTGCGCCTCGAACGTGAACCGGCAGCTTATGGCTACGGCCATGACGATAGGCCAGGTGAAGGTCGATGCGCTGAAGGAGCACCTGCTCGAGATCAGTCCCGAGGCCGAGATTGACGCCCGCCATGAGGCGTTTAATGCTGACACCGCCGCCACGTTCGACATCGGGAGCTACGACTATGTGATAGATGCTATCGACAGCCTGCAGGACAAAATGCTGCTCATACGCACCGCCTGCGACGCCCGTGTGCGCCTTTATTCGTCAATGGGGGCGGCCCGCAAGCTCGACCCCACGCGCATTCGCGTGGCCGAGTTCTGGAAGGTCACGGGCTGTCCGCTGGCCCGCTCGCTGCGGCAGGGCTTCAAGCGGTCGGGGCGGTTGCCGTCGAGGAAGTTCAAGTGTGTGTACAGCGACGAGCTGCTCGACAACTCCGGCACGCCCGACGAACCGCGCGCCAACGGCTCGATGGTGCACATCACCGCCGTGTTCGGCTTCACCTTGGCCGGTCTCGTGATAGAAGACATCGTGTCGCGAACGGCCGATGCCGAGCCATGACGTGGCTCGTGCGTAACTGCCTGACCGTCAGGCTCTCAGCAATATGCCGCCTTTCGGCGTGCAAAACACGGCATATTACGACGCAAAAGGCGGCCTTTCGCATTGCGAAAGGCCGCCTTTTAATAATGTATCGGCTTAACGCCGGCATATACGTTCGGCACATAATGGCTGGAATACCGCCCGCAGCCGGCATGCCGCGACGGGCTTAATAACCCGGATTCTGGTATTCGGCACCGTTGCTTATCACGTCGGTGAAGTTCGACGGGATGGGTCGCAGGGCGTAATTCGGGTTGAAGTACTGTCCGAGGTCGGGATGTGTCTCGTTGAGATAGTTGGTGTCGTCGAGCATCCCCGTGCGCTTAAGGTCGTAGAAGCGGCAGTACTCACCGCACAGCTCGCGGCCTCTTTCGTCGATGATGTCACGTATGGTAGGCGTTCCGGTCAGCGGTTTCGCTCCGGCGCGGTTCCTTACCTTATTTATGTATCCTGCCGCGTTGGCGCCACCGTTGAGGTAAAGGTCGGCCTCGGCTGCTATGAGATACACCTCGGCCATGCGCATCATGAACGTAGCGTTGAGGTTGCCGTTACGGCGCTTGCCGGCGTCAACAACGTAGTAATTGCTGCTGTTGTGCTTGTTCAGCGACGGATAGAAGTAACGGTAAAGGTTCTCCTTGCCGTTAAGTGTCATGTTGACGTTACGGTTCTGGTCGTTATACACGTCCTTGTAGTCAACGAGCAGGTAAGGCAGCGAGGCCTTCTGCTCTACAAGTTGGTCGTAGTCGGCGTCTTGCGGCATGACTATCTTGATGGCAAGGTCGCCCACAGAGATTGACTGTCCTACCACGCTGGCGTCTTTTCCGTAGTTGTCCTTGGTGTCGTTGTCCCAAGTAAAGTCCTGGTTAGCGTTCCATTGGGTAGAGAACGAGGCGTGGAATCTCGGGTCGAGAGTGCCGTCGTCCTGTACGAACAGACTCAGAAGGTGCTGCGTAGGCATGAAGATACCCTCCTGACTGCCTTCCCATGTCACGCGCGTTTCCTGGTTGTCTACACGCGCTCCGAACTGACTCAGGCAGCATAAAAACTTCTCGTCATTGCGGTTTGTCTTGTAGTTGCCGTTTGACGAGCCGTGACCGTCGGCGCCGACATACCAGCGATGCTTCCACAGAGCTTCCTTGTTCTCCCAGTTGTTGGCCTCGTCAAACACCTCGGCGTACGTCGGATACATGTACGCCCCGTACTGCGAGCCGCCGCCTTCGCAGTCTGTTATCAGCGTCTGCGCCGTCTCAAGAGCCTCTTGCAGGTATTCGTCGGTGCCGTATTCGTAGGTCTGCAGACAGGCTTTTGCCAGCATACCGAGGGCAGATTTCTTCGTCGGGGTGCTCGTTGTGGCGTCGTCGCCCTTCTTAAGCCATTGCGCCGCGTATTCAAGGTCTGGTATTATGATCTCGCGGTAGATGGTCATCGGGTCGGTGCGCGTGGGTGCGAAGTCCATCGACTCGGCCGGTTCGGTTATCATCGTAATGCCTCCGAACTGCTCAACGGCGTTAAAGTAGTACACGGCACGCAGGAAACGGGCCTGTGCTATACGGTAGTTGCGGTCTTCGTCATTGTCGAACGGAGCCATGTCGGCAAGCGATATGGCCAGATTGCAGCTGCCAATGCCGTCATAGATACAGTTCCACAAGGTGTTGGTGTACGTCAGGTTGGGTGACGCTCCGGCAAAATACCAGAAGTACTGGGTGTACGACGAATTGATGTTTGCACGGTAAGTCCACAGGTCGGTGTCGCCTTCGGTCAGCTCCATGAAGCCGTCCGTGCCGTACAGTCCACGCTGCATGCCGAAGTAACACTGATTTACTATGCCGTCATATGACTCCACTGAGTTGGCGGCGATGTTCTCCATCGTGAATCCTCCCGGGTTCTCTTCTTCCAGGGAGCATGACGCCAGCCCCATGCTGCCGGCCAGCAGGGCCGACATATATAATAACTTGGTCTTTTTCATAATCTTGAGTTTTATGGTATCAGAGCGTCGGGGCAGACCCTTAGGCTCCTTTACCTTTTTACGTTTTTACTCTTTTACCTTTATATTTAGAATGTAAGGTTCACACCGAATACGAACTGTTTGTATGTCGGGAACGTGTCCGAGCCGCCCATTTCGGGGTCAGTACCGTCCAGCTTGCTCTCCATGCAGAATATCCACGGGTTGTAGGCGGTGAAGTACACGCGGCATTTCTGTATCAGCGCGTGCCTTGTCCATGTCTGCGGAAGAGTGTAGCCTAAGGTTATGTTCTTTATCTTTATGAACGAGCCGTCGTATATTCTGAGGGCCGATATGCCTGTTGTCTGCTCGTCGCCGGTTCCGGGGCGCGGATAATAAGCTCCTTGGTTGTCCTCCGTCCAGTAATCAATGCCCGATATCTGGTTCTGGGTGATGTCGGATTTAGCCGTATATTGACCGAGTAAATCGCTGTAGATGGTCTGTCCGAAACGGCCCATGATGTACACGGTAAGGTCAAAGCCCTTATATGTAAAGGTGTTGTTTAAGCCTAAAATCCAGTTAGGATTCTCGTGGCCGAGTATCTGGCGGTCGTCCTCTCCATACGGATGCACTCCGCCATCGCCGTCCTTGTCGTTCGTCTCAACCTTCACCCAACCCGGCTTAACGCCATAAGCGTCGAGTATTTCCTGCGGAGTGTCGGTGCCCCAGATACCTGCGTACTTATAGTCGTAGATTGAATGGATAGGCTGTCCGACAAAAAGATTCTCGGCAACGAGGTCGCCGTCGGGCAGACTTTCAATCTTCTCCTTGCCCCAGGTGCCCGTAAGCGTAGTGGTCCAGGTGAAGTCCTTTGTCACGATGTTGCGGCTGTTGATGGTGAACTCGAAGCCCCTGTTGCTCGTCTTGGCGATGTTCTCCCAGCTTTGCAGTGGCGAGCCCCAGCCGGTAGCGCCGCTCGTGATGGGCATTGTGCGCTTGAAGAGCAGGCCCCGGGTAACTGTCGTGAAGTAATCTAACGATCCGTCGATGCGTCCTCCGAGTACGGAGAAGTCGAGACCGAAGTTCCAGTTATATGATTTCTCCCATCCGAGAGTAGCGCTTCCGTAAGGATTAGAGTATTGTACGAATGGTACCATATTTCCGCCGATACTTATACCGGCGTTAGGATACTTGTAGGCGTTGGTCTGTGTGGCGTAAGCGCCCACGCCACCTGAGTTACCCGTGATACCGGCTCCTACCCTGAGTTTAAGGTTGTCGAGCCATCCGCTAACGCCTTTCATGAACGGTTCGTCAGAGATACGCCACGCGATGGCTCCCGCGGGGAACGAATCCCACTTCTTGCCCTTGGCGAAGAACGACACGCCGTCCCATCGGTTAGAGAACGTGAAGAGGTAGCGGCCCTTGTAAGAATAGTTGAACCTCAGTGCGTAAGACATCTTCTGGGTCTGCGTGTAAGAGCTTTCGTTTCTGAATCCGGTAGCCGAAATCATGCGCCAGAACGACCATATGTCGAGATCCTGACCCCAACCGTCGCTGATGAGGCTCTCGACCGTGTTCCTCTGCCATGACGAAACGGCGGTAAGCCCGAAGTCGTGGTCCTTGGCTACGGTGATGTTGTACGACAGGATGTTTTCCCAGTTGAAGCTGTAGTTGTCTGTATTCGTTATCTGGGCGCTGGGCGTTCCGGCGTATGTCGGGCGTAAGGCGTTAGCCTGTGCTCCCCAGTACTTGCCCTGTCTTGAATGGCTGAGGTTGGTGTTGAGCTGCGAGCGGAACTTCAGTCCCTTTACGGGAGTAAGCTCAAGGTAGCCTATGGCGTTGACGTACGTCGTCTTGGTCTCGTTGACGTACTGGTTGTCAATAAAGTCGCCTAACGGAGTGTACTGTCCGTCTATGTATTCGTAGTTAAGCTTTCCGTCCTCGTTGTAAGCCTGTCCGAGCGGCATTGAGGTCAGCGATTTGGTAAAGGTGTGGTTCTCGCCGCGGTTGCGCTTGTTGTAGCTGATGTTTGCCGTAAGGCCTATCTTGGCCCACTTGAACAGCTCCTGGTCAAGATTCAGGCGCATGGAGTACTTGTCGCGGACGTCGTTGTCAAGCAGACCTTTGTCGCGGTTGTACACTATTGATGCGTAAATCTTTGTCTTATCCGTGCCGCCCGTTACCGACAGAGAGTATTTCTGCGTGGTGGCGGTGCCGCCCATGGCCTCGTCGGCCCAGTCAATCCACTCGCCGTTGTTGTACGCGTCGATGTAGTATTGGTTACCGTTCATCAGGGCCGAGACGTTGTTAGGATATGAACCGTTCTTGTACGCGTAGGCCTCAGTGTAGTAGTCCGTCCACTCCTGGCCGGTCATGCCGTGCTTGTATTCGGGCGAACCGCTGAAACCGTAGTAAGCGTCGAAGTTGATGTTCACCTTGCCCGTCTGTCCGCGCTTGGTGGTTATGATTACTACGCCGTTGGCTCCGGCCGAACCGTAGATAGCCGTCGACGACGCGTCTTTCAGCACGTCAATGCTCTCGATGTCGTTAGGGTTAAGGTCAGAGTAGTTGCCGGGCAGTCCGTCGACGATAAACAGAGGCTTGTTGTCGCCGTAGATTGAGCGTGAACCGCGCAACAGAATGTTAACATCCTCACCAATTTCGCCACTAGTCTTGGTGATGTCCATACCTGCCACCTTACCTTGCAATGCCTCCATAACGTTCGTTGTAGGCGCAACTACGATGTCCTCGTTCTTCATCGTCGTGACAGCTCCCGTCAAGTCACGCTTCTTTACCGTACCGTAACCTATTACCACCACGTCGTCAAGGCTGGCCACATCGGGCTCCATTGTCACTCTTACGGGAGCCGCTGTAGCCCTTACCGTGGCCGTCTTGTAGCCCACGTAAGTGATTTCGAGTTCGTCGCCGGGCTTGGCGGCTATCGAGAAGTTACCGTCGAGGTCGGTCACGGCTGCCGCCTTGCCGTCCTTGACTTTCACGGTGACGCCTATCATGGGCGCGCCTGTCTCGTCAACAACGTTGCCCTTGACGGTCTGACCCTGCGTTACCGCCTGGGCGGGAACGGAGCTTGCCGGTACGCTTGCCGCCGAGGTATACAGCGGAACGCACAGCATGGCAGACAGGCTGACGGCCACTGACGTACGCATCAGGGTCAAGCCTGAACAATGCTTTTTGCTTTTTTTCATGTCCTCAAATCTTTTTGGGTTAAACTTTAGTTACATTCGTGTTACAAAACGGCGGCTTTAGTGACATTTTCACAATGCCTCATGCCGCCTGTTGACTGTTGTTTTTTGTTTGCCTTATAAGTTAGTAATTGATTTTAATAAGTTAGAATACGCGTGTACACACTTCGTTTGATACATTCATCCGTGTTGCTGGTAAAGTTTGGTTATCAGACTTTTTATATGGTTCGGAACCGTTCGTGATTCCGTGTATGTTATGTCGATATAAGGTTTCGTTCTTGTTTGCAAATATAATTGTTTTTTCTTTTTTTTTCAACGTCGTGAATGTTAAAATCAAAAATTTGTCAAAAAAGATAGTTTTTTGCGCAAAAAACATACCCATAAGTAGGTATCAGGGCGGTTACATGTGCTCTTTTAGAATGTAAAAGGCCGTCTTTTATAATTCAAAAGACGGCCTTTTGCCTACCAATTAGCGGCTTTTTGGATTCATAACATTTTCATTCCGTTTTCCTATAGTACGTAAGATATCCTGCATCCAGAATCATTGATTATAAGCTAAAGCCTTATGTTGTCTTACTGTTTTCAAGCTTTTTGTGGATTAAAATGGGGCAATACAAGGCTATTTTAGCCGTCCGGCAAAGTTTTAAACCGCCGTTTTGTAACACGAATGTAACTAAAGTTTAACCTAAAAAAATAACGGACATGAGATTTTTTTATCTTGTACTGAGTTTGTTTTTTTACCGGAGCTGTTCTTGAGGGGCAGGCCCAGGAATATGATTATCCTACGGCCACGCAAAACATACCGGCTTTTCCCACGGCCGAGGGTTTCGGCAAGTTTGCCACGGGTGGCCGTGGCGGGCGTGTGGTTACGGTGACTAATCTTGAGGATGACCCCACGACGCCGCCCGTAGGTTCGCTGCGCTGGGCTTTGGCTCAGTATCCTGACGAGCCTATCACCGTGGTGTTTAACTGCTCCGGTTGGATTATCCTCAAGGATGTGCTGCGCGTCACTCGTACCGCCGGCCTCACCATTGCGGGCCAGACGGCGCCGGGCGAGGGCATAACGCTGTATCCCCGCATGTTCAGTATCAACGGGGCGAAGAACATAGTGGTGCGTAACATGCGCTTCCGCACGGGTTCGCACGGTTGGGACGGCTCGGACTTGGTAAAGGATGCCGAGCTTGTTGACCAGGCGTTGTGCGCAGAAAACACTGAGCAGGTAATCTTCGACCATTGTACTTTCGGCTGGTCGGCCGAGGAGATTGTCAATAACCAGTGTTGCCATTTCCATACTTTCCAATACTGTCTGCTTCATGAGGGGCTTTACGACGCCGGCCACCACAAGGGCTCGGCACGCAGTTTCGGCTGCCAGTGGGGCGGTTCGCAATCAACTTTCCACCATAACATGCTGGCGCATAACTATTCGCGCAGTCCCCGTTTCCAGGGTGCGAGGGATGATGATTATGTTGTTTACAACGAATTCGTGAACAACGTGAATTATAACTGGGGCAAGGTGAACGCCTGCTACGGCGGTGAGAACAACTCACCGTCAAACCGTTACCAAGGCCACCAGGTGAATTTCGTCAATAATTACTGGAAACCCGGTCCTGCGACAATCAAGGGAAACTCGTCAGGGCGGCACAACTTCATGCGCCCAACGGCCGGCACGAGGATATCTGAATGGTATCTTTCGGGTAACGTTATGGAGGGTATGCCTGAACTGTCAGAGGATAATGTTAAGGGTGTTGAGGTTGACGGCGACGCCTCGAAGGTGAAGTTCGTTGACGAGTTCATCGTTCCCTCGAAGTTCTATCCTGACTACAAGTTCGACGTTACGGCATACACCATGAAGGATAAGCTCGAGAGTGCCGAGGACGCTTACCGGACAGTGTTGGCCAAGGTTGGCACTATCAACCGCGACGCGATAGAGAAGCGTATCATACGCGAGGCCACCGAAGGCACCGCTACGTATGGTGGCAGCTGGCAGAATAACGGCAAGTATGGAATAATTGACGACCAGACTGACGCCGAGATGGTTAAGCAGGAAAACGGTTTCTCGATATTCCCTGACGCTCCGGAGCCTATTTACCGTGATGAGAACTTTGATTCTGACGGCGACGGAATGCCGGATGAGTGGGAGACGGCCAACGGTTTCGACCCCGCCGACGCTTCCGACGGCAATTATATCAACGCCGAAGGCTACACTGCGCTGGAGAAATACCTCGCAAGTCTTATGGGCGAGGAGATCAACGGAGAGTTCGGCACATCCACTTCGATACGCACCGAGCATGCCGTTAAGTTCGATATAAGCGTAGAAGGTTCTGTAATCAAGGTGACGAGCGAGGCCGACGTATGCGGAATGCATGTGTTTGACGACATGGGCAGGTGCCGTCTTACGTCAGCTTTGACCCGCGGCGAGAACACTATTGACGCCAGCGCGTTAGGCAAGGGCGTGTTCATCGTGTGGGTGACCGACAAAGACGGTTACCGCAACGCAAAGAAAGTGATGTTAAACAAATAGTATAACCTAAAACGAAAAGACATGAAAAAATCTTTATTCACGGCAGCATTGCTGCTTACGGCGTGGTCATACGCCGGGGCGAGCGTCAATACTGACGCCGCAAAAGACAACTACACGGAAACCCAGTGGGAACATTACGCTGCGGCGGAGTTTGCCGGTGGTACGGGAACTAAAGACGATCCCTACCTTATCGCAACTCCGGAGCAGTTCGCAAAGCTGGCAGTCGAGATAGAGAACCTGGCTGCCGACGACAACAACTGGGACAATATGTACACCGACGGAGTGTATTTCCTCCAGACTGCCGACCTCGTTTTCAACAATGACGTCATGGGCAAGACTTCGTGGGATGAGTACGGAGACCAGAGCGGCATTGATGCTACAGGATTGAGGACATTCGGCGGCATAGGCTATCAGGCTGGAGAGTATGACTATCAGCGTTTCTCGGGTTACTATGACGGTGGAGGCCATTCTATCAAAGGTGTCTACCTGAAAGGCGAGAAGTCGTCTACAGGACTGTTCAACTTTACCGAAGGTGGCGAGATAAAGAACCTCGTCGTTGAGGATACGTATATGTCGGGTAACGCCAACGTAGGCCTTATCGTCGGCACGGCCGACGGAACCACCGTCATCAACTGCCAGACGAGCGGCACTATCTATTGCGGCGGCTCTTACCATGCAGGATTAGTAGGTACGCTTACCGGAGGCGGCAAGGTGCTTAACTGCGTTACGTATGCGTGGACATGGGGAAAGAACAACATTGCGGGCCTTGTAGGTTCTGGCCGCAACACCTCGCTTATCCAGAACTGCTACTTCGGCGGATGGCTCGGAGGCGTAGGCTCCAACCTGGCTTCATTCAAGTGGTGGGGCGCAGTGTGTCCTGAACTGGGCAAGTCTGAACTTACCACGACCATACCTGACCCCGAAGACCCGACGGGCGAGGGCGTTATAACGATATGCGAAAACCCCAGCAAGGCTGTAGACTGCTTCTGGACAGACACCTGCACCGTACGCCACAAGAGGTTGAACCCGATAAAATGGCTGCCTGCTGAGGCTTACAACGAGAAGTCAAACTGCGACTACGGCGTGTTTGAGAACTGCAAGAAAGTTGCCTTGGCTGAAGTTTCAACCATAGTTGACGAACTGAACAAGAAAGCCCAGGAAATCGACGGCGCATGCCAGTGGGAAGTAGGAGAGGACGGTCTGCCGTCACTTGTGTTCGAAACGAGCACCGGCATAGGCTCGATTACGGTTGAAGGAGACGCCGACGGAGTGTATGACGTGTTCGACGTGACCGGAAAGCTCGTCATGAAGGGCGCCCGCGGCACGGCAGACCTTGACCGTCTGGCCCGTGGCGTGTACATCATGAACGGCAAGAAATACGTGATTAAATAACGTACTGATATCCAATGAGTTATAAAAGGCCGTCTTTTGGTCTGCAAAAGACGGCCTCTTAGCGTGCGGAAGGTGGCCTTTTGGAAGCTAAAAGGCCACCTTTTATAAAACATATCATAACATGGAAAACATAAGGATTTCATTGCTTGCGGCGGCAATGGCTCTGCCGCTGTGTGCCGCTGCCCAGCATGGGCTTGCGGGATTTGCCACGTATGCCGACTTCGGACTTGACGGAACGACGGGCGGAGGGGACGGACAGGTGGTCAGGGTGAGCACCCGCGCCGAGCTTGAACGCTACGCCAGAGGCTCCGAGCCGTACGTAATAATAATTGAAAACGACCTTGAAGGCGGTGGGCTTAACGACCAGAAGGACTACGTGTCGATAGGCAGCAACAAGACGATAGTGGGCGCCGGCGACGGAGTGACGCTTAACGGTCTCGGCTTCGACGCCAACGGGCAGAGCAATATCATCGTGCGCAACCTGGCGGTAAGGAAGGCCAAGCCCGACGGAATGGCTTTCCGCGACTGTCACCACGTGTGGATTGACCACTGCGACCTGTCCGAATGCGACGACGGAGCGCTCGACTTCACCATCGGCTCGAGCTACATGACGGTGTCGTGGACGAGATTCCACGACCACGATAAAGTGTCGGTGTGCAACTCTGGCACGCAACACTACGAGGACTACGGCCGCCAGCGCGTGACGTACCACCATTGCCGCTTCGAGAACACCACGCAGCGCAACCCGCGGATAGGCTACGGTCTGGGGCACGTCTTCAACAACTATTACACCCGCAACAGCTCGTATTGCGTGGGATACCATACGCGCGCCAAGGTGATAGTTGAGAACTGTTACTTCGAGAACACCAATACGCCATTTGAACAGATGTATTCCGACGACCCCATGACGGCCAGTTATGCCGACGTTCTGTCGCTCGGCAACAAGTTTACGGGCGTAAACGGCAACACCAAGGATACGGGCACGGGGTTCGATACGGACATGTATTACGACTATAAGTTCGCGCTTGACGACGTTGCCGACGTGCCCGGGCTTGACGGGAAGGTAGGCCCCGTGGAAGGAATAGAGGACGCCCCGGTGCCGTTTCCCGGCGACGGAGCTATAGGAATAGACGCCGGCGTGACGCCATGGTGTGGCAATACGGCTTCAGCCGATACTTACCGCTACTTCATCGGAACTACGGAGGACGGCATGGCCGAGCTTGACGCCGCCACGTTTGACATGCAACCCGGCACCACCTATTACTGGAAGGCCGTGGGCACGACCGCTGACGGCACCGCTATGGAGAGCGAGACATTCCGCTTTACCACGGCGCAGGCCAAGCCCACATGGCCCGTTCCGGCCGACGGCGAGCTGCATGCCGAGCTGCGTGAGGTGGCGCAGGAGCGTGCCGCGTGCGTTCCCGCAAGCCTGCGTTGGTACCGCGCCTTCGGCACGGAATATTATAAGGTGTATCTGAGTGACGACGAGCAGATTGACGAGAGCGACCTTATCGGCGAGACTGAGGCCACTGAGATAAGGCCCGAAGCGCTGAAGTACGGCACGAAATACTACTGGAGGGTTGACGCTGTGGCTGCCGACGGCACCGTCACCACGGGCGACGTGTGGAGCTTCGGGTCAGACATCAGGCTCGTGACCGAGGGCCGTACCGAGATGGAGCACGCCGTGCTGTCTGGCCGTGTGTTCAAGGAGGTTGAGAACGGGGTGTACTTCAAGGCATCGAACGACACCGTAACGGTAGGCGAAGCCGGGCCGGGCTGTATGACGGTAACGTGGAACGGCATGCCCGCGGCATACGACATAACGACCACTTACTTCGACGAGAATGACGGACAGGGCTGGTACGGGCTGAGTGTCAACGACGAACGGATTGACCAATGGACGGCATCGGCCAATAACGAGAGGCTGATGAAGCACCTGACCAAGGACGTGGCGCTGAATCCCGGTGATGAAATAAGGATAGACTTCTACACCGACAACAAGATGATGAACCGCACCGACTGCATCGACATAGCCGAGGCGGCCGGAGCGTCGGGCATTACGGAGACTGCTGCCGGCGACAGGCGTGAACCTGGACGGATATATACGGTCGACGGAATATATGTCGGGCGTGACATTAACCAGCTGACAAAGGGCGTTTATATCATTGACGGAAAGAAGTTCGTCAAAAGGTAACGAACGGACTTTAAGTGTACGGCCATGCGCCGTTTAGTTTTTTTATCTACTATTTCTTGTTTCCTGACTTATTATTTATTAATTTTGCAGACTTGCAAAACATGTCCGTAAAACAATGGCGGACAAGTCAGGAAACGAGAAATGGATACAGTTAACAACAATAATAATGAGTTCGTAAGGCAGGTGGCCGAGCAGAAATACGAGTTCGGCTTTACTACCGACGTGCATACGGACATAATCGACGTAGGACTTAACGAGGACGTGGTGCGTCTCATCTCGGCAAAGAAAGGTGAGCCGGAGTGGCTGCTCGACTTCCGCCTCAAGGCCTTCAACTACTGGAAGACGCAGGAGCAGCCCACGTGGGGGCACGTTCATGTGCCCGACATCGACTATCAGGCGATATCCTACTATGCCGACCCTATGGCCAAGAAGAAGGACGAGGGCAAGAAGGAGATTGACCCTGAGCTGATGAAAACGTTTGACAAGCTGGGCATTCCGCTTGAGGAGCGCCTCGCGCTGAGCGGTCAGACGGCCGTCGACGCGATAATGGACTCGGTGTCGGTGAAGACTACGTATAAGGAGAAACTGGCCGAGAAGGGTATCATATTCTGCTCGATAGGCGACGCGGTGAAGCAGCATCCCGACCTTGTGCGCGAGTATTTGGGCAGTGTTGTGCCGTACCGTGACAATTTCTTCGCCGCGCTTAACAGTGCCGTTTTCAGCGACGGCTCGTTCGTGTACATACCAAAAGGCGTGCGTAGTCCGATGGAGCTCAGCTCGTATTTCCGCATAAACGCAAGGAACACGGGGCAGTTCGAGCGTACGCTCATCATCGCCGAGGACGACAGCTACGTGTCTTACCTTGAAGGATGCACCGCTCCGATGCGCGACGAGAACCAGCTTCATGCCGCCATCGTCGAGATAATAGTGAAAGACAACGCCGAAGTGAAATACTCAACGGTGCAGAACTGGTATCCCGGCGACGAGCACGGGCGAGGCGGTGTGCTGAATCTCGTGACCAAACGCGGCGACCTGCGGGGCAATAACTCGAAGCTCTCGTGGACGCAGGTAGAGACGGGGTCGGCAATAACATGGAAGTATCCGTCGTGCATATTGCGCGGAGACAACTCGGTGGCGGAGTTTTATTCCGTGGCAGTGACCAACAATTATCAGGAAGCTGACACCGGAACGAAGATGATTCACTTGGGAAAGAACACCAAGAGTACCATCATAAGCAAGGGTATCAGCGCTGGACATAGCCAGAACTCGTACCGAGGACTTGTGCGTGTGTCGGCAAACGCTGACGGGGCGCGCAACTATTCGTCGTGCGACTCGCTGCTGCTGGGCAGCGAATGCGGCGCCCACACGTTCCCGTATATGGACATACACAACGATACGGCGATAGTAGAGCACGAGGCAACGACCAGCAAAATCAGCGAAGACCAGCTGTTTTACTGCAACCAGCGCGGCATTCCTACGGAGCAGGCCGTCGGCCTTATCGTCAACGGATACGCCAAGGAAGTGCTCAACAAGCTGCCGATGGAGTTCGCCGTTGAGGCCCAGAAGCTGCTTAGCGTATCGCTGGAGGGAACGGTAGGATGACTTTTTGAAGTTAAAGAAGGTAAAGGAGTTACCGCTCCCTGCGGTCGCTAAGAAGTTAAAGCCGAATGTCTTGTTAACGATGTGGAGTAAAAATATAGGCAAATGGCTTTAAATTCTATAAATTCTTTAACTTCTGGGCGAGTGAAGCGAGCGATAAATTCTTCAATTATATGAATTAAATAAGATGTTAGAAATAAAGAACTTACACGCCAGGATAGGCGACAAGGAGATATTGAAAGGTATCAACCTTACGATAAATGACGGAGAGACGCACGCCATAATGGGGCCTAACGGTTCGGGAAAGAGTACGCTGAGCGCCGTGCTCGTTGGCAATCCTCTGTATGAAGTGACCGATGGTGAGGTGACGTTCAACGGCAAAGACCTGCTCGCGATGAAGCCTGAGGACAGGGCGCACGAGGGTCTTTTCCTGTCGTTCCAGTACCCGGTGGAAATCCCCGGAGTGTCGATGACCAATTTCATGCGCGCCGCCGTAAACGAGAAACGCAAGTATGAGGGCAAGGAACCGCTAAACGCTGCGGAGTTTCTGAAGTTGATGCGCGAGAAGAGAAAAATCGTCGAGCTTGACAGCAAGTTGTCTAACCGCTCGGTGAACGAGGGTTTCAGCGGTGGCGAAAAGAAGCGCAACGAAATTTTCCAGATGGCAATGCTCGAGCCGAAGCTCAGTATTCTTGACGAGACCGACTCCGGTCTTGACGTCGATGCGCTGCGCATAGTGGCTGAAGGAGTGAACAAGCTGCGCACGCCCGAGTCAAGCTGCATCGTCATTACGCACTATGAGCGCCTGCTTGACATCATCAAGCCCGACATCGTTCATGTGCTTTATCATGGCCGTATAGTAAAGACCGCTGGTCCGGAGCTGTCAAAGGAAATCGAGACCCGCGGCTATGACTGGATAAAAGAGGAAGTTGACGGCATTTAAGTAGTAAGGATAGGAGGGGTAAAGGAGTAAGTAGATTTGCATTACGGGCTGAGTATATTGGTCTTATTCGGCTCATTTGCCTTATTTGACAGATAGTCATTTGCCTTTAACTCCTTTAACTTCCTTAACTCCTTTAACTTCTAAAAATAAACAGAATGCAAAGCGAAAAACAATATATCGACCTCTACGGACAGTGCCGTGACATGCTGATGGGGCACAGCGCGGCGCCGATGAACGCTGTGCGCGACGCCGCTTTTGAAGACTTCAAGCGTCTCGGCTTCCCCACGAAGAAGGTCGAACGATACAAATACACGGACATCCCGGCGCTGTTTGAGCCTGACTACGGGCTTAACCTGAACCGTCTGGAGATTCCGGTAGACCCGTATGAGGCGTTCCGTTGCGACGTTCCGAACCTCAGTACGTCGCTGTATTTTGTCCTTAATGACGGTTTTTACGATAAAGCCCTGCCTAAAGGACATCTTCTTCCGGACGGTGTTGTTGTATGTTCGTTGGCCAAATACGCCGCTGAACATCCCGACTTTGTGGCTAAGTATTATGCCAAGCTGGCCAAAACGTCTGATGACGGCATAACGGCTCTCAACACAATGCTGGCCGAGGACGGACTGCTTGTCTACGTGCCGAAGGGTGTTGTGGTGGATAGAGCAGTGCAGGTAATCAATATCCTGCGGTCGGATGTCGACCTGATGGTCAACCGCCGTGTGCTCATTGTTGTCGAGGAGAATGCCCAGATCAAGCTGCTCTTCTGCGACCATGCCGCCGACGACCGCCGTTTTCTTGCCACACAGGTAATAGAGGCGTATGTCGGCGACAACGCTTCGCTTGATCTTTACTGCCTGGAGGAAACCCACGTGAAGAACGTTCGTGTGAGCAATGTGTTCATCGAGCAGCAAAGGGACAGTCGTGTGAGCCACAACGTGATAACGTTGCATAATGGAATAACGCGCAATCGCACCGACCTTGTGTTCGCAGGGGAGGGCGCCGAGTGCGACCTTTACGGTTGCGTGATAGCCGACAAGCACCAGCACGTTGACAACAATACGCTCATTGACCATCGTGTAGGCCATTGTACAAGCCGCGAATTGTACAAATACGTGCTCGACGGCAACGCCGTGGGCGCTTTCGCAGGCCGTGTGTTGGTGCGCCACGGGGCTCAGAAGACGGTGTCGCAGGAGACCAACCAGAATCTTTGCGCCACAAAGGAAGCACGCATGTACACCCAGCCAATGCTCGAAATTTACGCTGACGACGTTAAGTGCGCACACGGAAGCACCGTCGGCCAGCTCAATGACGCCGCCTTGTTCTACATGCGTCAGCGTGGTATATCCGAGCGTGAAGCCAAGCTTCTGCTTGAATTCGCGTTCGTAAACGAGGTTATCGACGGCATAAAACTTGACCCCCTGCGCGACCGTCTGCACTATCTCGTTGAAAAACGGTTCCGTGGTGAGCTGAACAAATGCGAGGGATGCAAACTTTGTAGATGATTTTCAAGGAGTTAAGGAGTTATGAAGTTAAGGAGTTAAGACAAATGTTTTGTTGTTGAAGCATGGTAAACAAGAGGCTTTGTGTCTTTTCTTCAAGTAATGAAATATTTGTTTTTACACTGTGTTGATAAAACATTTGTCTTGATTCTTTTATTTTATAACTCTTTAAATCCTAATTGACAAAGCATTTGTCTTAACTCCTTAACTTCATAACTCCTTAACTCCTAAAAACAATATGCTCGATATCAACACTATCCGTAACGACTTTCCGATACTCTCGCGCACGGTTTACGACCGTCCGCTGGTATATCTTGACAATGCCGCGACGACCCAGAAGCCGCGCCAGGTGGTAGAAGCCATAACCGATGAGTACTATAACGTGAACGCAAACGTGCACCGCGGTGTGCACTATCTGTCGCAACAGGCTACCGATTTGCATGAAGAAGCGCGTGAGAAGGTACGTAAGTTTATCAACGCAAAGTCGACAAGCGAGATAATATTCACCCGTGGCACCACCGAGAGTCTTAATCTCGTAGCTTCTTCTTTTTGTGATGAATTCATGCAAGAGGGCGACGAAGTGATTGTGTCTGTAATGGAACACCACTCCAATATCGTGCCCTGGCAGCTTCAGGCGGCCAAGAAAGGCATTTCGATACGTGTCATTCCGATGACAGACGAGGGCGAGCTTATGCTCGACGAATATGAGAAACTGTTTACTGAGAGGACAAAAATCGTGAGCGTGACCCACGTCAGCAACGTGCTCGGTACGGTTAATCCGGTGGAAGAGATAATACGTATCGCTCATGAACACGGCGTGCCGGTGCTGGTTGACGGTGCCCAAAGTACGCCCCACTTTGCCGTAGACGTACAGGCAATGGACTGCGACTTCTTCGCGTTCAGTGGTCACAAGATGTACGGCCCTACCGGTATCGGTGTGCTGTATGGCAAGGAAGACTGGCTCGACCGCCTGCCGCCGTACCAGGGTGGGGGAGAGATGATTGAGAGCGTGAGCTTCGAGAAGACAGTTTTCGAGCGTCTTCCGTTCAAGTTTGAGGCAGGAACACCCGATTATGTTGCCACTCATGGGCTGGCAAAAGCCATTGATTATATATCTGCCATAGGCATGGACAACATCCAAAGGCATGAAGAGGAGCTTACGAAGTATGCCATGCAGCGCCTCTCGGAGGTGGAAGGCATACGTATCTTCGGGCGTTCGCCACGCAAGGATGCCGTCGTGTCGTTCCTTGTCGGTGATATCCACCATCTTGACATGGGCACACTGCTCGACCGTCTCGGCATAGCCGTGCGTACGGGCCACCATTGCGCCCAGCCCCTGATGATACGTCTCGGCATACAAGGTACCGTCCGTGCCTCGTTTGCCCTGTACAATACGAAAGAGGAAATTGACGTATTGACGGAGGGAATAAAGAGGGTTAGCCGGATGTTCTGATTTTAATTAAGAGTTAAGAATTAAGAGTTAAGAAAACAGCCTTGCTGTTTGCGTGGCATACTTTCTTAATTCTTAACTCTTAATTCTTAATTTTCTAAGCGCTATTACGAACCAGGCGCATGCTATGAACCTTATTATTATATGGTAGTCAACGGGCATAACGGTGGCGAAAAACGCCAGTTGGGCTTCCGTCATTGCCTTTGCGCGTTCCGGTCCGACTTCTTCTTCAAGTACGTATGAATAGTATTTGCGGAGCAATTCGTTAGGAAGTGCCAGCAGTGCGCGTGTTTTCCTTATTATAACGGCACACTTCTTTATCGTTTCTCCGCCTGCGGTCAATGTCATTTGCTTTTCCATATCATTATCGGTTTAATTGTTATTTCTGAGTGCAAAATAAATTCTTATTTGTGCACAATAAGTTCACTGTGCTCTCGTTTTTAGTTAAAGAAAGATAAAACAATAGTCAGTCAATGCTTAAAAGCCATTTTAACAAGGGTCTTGTTGAGGCCGGTTGCGACGAGGCCGGCCGTGGTTGTCTTGCCGGCAGCGTGTTCGCCGCGGCGGTGATATTGCCCGAGGACTATGTCAACGAGGGCCTTAACGACTCGAAAAAGCTAACACCCATGCGTCGTTATGAGTTGCGCGACGAGATTGAGCGCGACGCACTGGCGTGGGCCGTAGGCGTAGTTACGCCGGAAGAGATAGACAAGATAAACATACTTAACGCCAGCATACTGGCCATGCACCGTGCGCTTGACCAGCTGGAGGTGCGTCCCGAGGCTATCATCGTTGACGGCAACCGCTTCAAGCCCTACCGTTTCATACCATACAACACCGTCGTCAAGGGCGACGGCAAGTATCTGTCCATTGCCGCGGCGAGTATTCTTGCCAAGACTTACCGCGACGACTATATGGATTCGCTGGCCCGTGAATACCCCCAATATGCCTGGGACGTCAACAAGGGTTACCCCACAAAGGCCCACCGCGAGGCCATTGCCAAGTATGGAATAACGCCATATCACCGCAAAAGTTTTAGACTATTAGCAGACAAGTAACAAGCAGACGAGCAGACAAGGAGATTTGCCTAACATATAACAGACAGTCGGATTAGTGACATATAAACTTGTTTTACCGGCAAAACAAATCTCCTTGTCTGCTTGTCACTTGTCAACTTGTATCTTATTAAATCATGCGTCACGATAAACTTGAGCGTGAGTTGCAGCTCATGTTGTTGCTCACCGAGAATCATAATTACACGGTCGGCGAGTTGTGCGACCGTTTAGGCATATCCCGCCGCAACCTTTATTATTACCTTGAGTTCTTCCGCGACTGCGGTTTCAATGTCGTCAAGAGCGGCTCTTTCTATAAGCTCGACCGTAATTCGCCGTTCTTCAATCATTTGTTCAACCGTATCTCGTTCACCGAGGAGGAGGCGGTGCTCGTCCGTCGTGCCCTTGACAAGGCCGAGCGGGGCAATCCCCTTACGGTAAGTATAAAGTCGAAGCTTGCCCGTTTTTATGATTTCGACATACTTGTTGACGAGGGTTTGCGTGAACAGGCGGTGCAGAACCTGCGCGCTTTGTATGATGCCATCAAGATGAAGCGCCAGGTTGTGCTTGCCGGCTATGCCTCGCCCCACAGCCAGACTACGCGCGACCGTTTCGTGGAGCCGTTCCTGCTGATGAACAACAACAATGAGGTGAGGTGTTACGAGCCGGCCTCAGGCATGAACAAGACGTTCAAGCTGAGCCGCATGCAGGACGTGCGTGTGCTCGATTCAGGGTGGGCCTATGAGGACATGCACCGCCGGATGTTCACCGACGTGTTCATGTTCAGCGGCGAGGAATTGCTGCCCGTTGAGTTGAGGCTCGGCGCGCTGGCCTGCAACGTGCTGAAGGAAGAGTATCCTCACGCCTCGGTGTTCGTGGCCGACGACGGCCGTGGTGGCGGCCTGCTGCGCATGGAGGTGTGCAGCTATGCGGGCATAGGGCGTTTCGTGCTCGGGCTTTTCGATGACATCGAGGTGTTGGGCGGCGATGGTTTCAAGGACTACCTGCGCTCCAAAATCCGTGGCATGGCCGGCAGGTGCGGCGGATGATGACTGCCGGCGGCGGCCCGTTATGTCCTGAAATACCGTTCATTGAGGCTGTTTTGTTGACGAAATATTTGCAAATGGACGATTAATTATTATTTTTGCAGGAAAAAAAGAATAATTAATGGGAAATTCCGAACTGTCTACTACGTCTATTTCTAACCTTGTACAGCTTGGCAACACTTGCCATATCGGTTCCGACCTCATGCTTTTTGACGATCTTACCGAACTGCAGTTACCCGACGGTGTATGCCGCGTGTCCGACATCGTGGTGGCGCTTTGCCTCGAAAGCGTGTCAAGATACACAGCCAATACCGTTGAATATACCGTTGAACCCAACGACGTAATCATAATACCCGACGGCCAGGTGATGGGCCGTTACGTGGTAAGTCCGGGCGCGCGTGGCATAGCCTTGATGATGTCGCCGGACTTTTACCAGGAAATCGTTAAGGACATACACGAGCTGTCGTCGCTCATCGTCTTCTCGCGCAGCCATCCGGTGTTCAGGATACGGCCCTGCGAGACGCGCAACATGGTGACATACTACAACCTCATAAAGGAGAAAATCAACGATACCGGCAATGCCTACCGCCGCGACGTGGTGGGCCATCTCATATCTGCCATGATATGCGAGCTTAACAACGCGATACGCCATATACGGCTCGGCGACGACGGCAAGCAGACGCGCGCCGAGGAGATATTTGCCGAGTTCATCCGCCTGGTGGAGCAGAACTACATGCGCGAGAGGCGCGTGGCGTGGTACGGCGAGCAGATGTGCATCACGCCGAAATACTTGTCGGAGATGGTCAAGGCGGTGAGCAGGCGCACGCCCAACGAGTGGATAGACAATTACGTGGTGATGGAGCTGCGCTCGCTGCTAAAGAACACCACCAAGACTGTCAAGGAGATTGCGGCAGACATGAACTTTCCCAACCAGTCGTTCCTCGGCAAGTACTTCAAGGAGCACGTCGGCCTGTCGCCCGTGAGCTACCGTAAGTCGTGACCGCCGGCGCCCGTTCTTGGCCCCGTTTCGGGCCGGATGCGTAACATGCTGATACCCAATATGTTGTGAAAGGCCGTCTTTTAGCTTGTAAAAGACGGCCTTTTATCGTGTGATTGACGGTCTTTCGCGTCGTGAAAGGCCGTCTTTCGTAAGTCATTTCATTACCGACTTCATCATTTTGTCAATGCACTTGCGCTTCTGTCCCATGTCGGGATGGACGTAAAGGTTGAGCGTCGTGCTTATGTTCGAGTGGCCGAGGATGGAGCTTACGGTCTTGTAGTCGCACTGGCTTTCTATGCATCGCGTGGCGAAGGTGTGCCTCAGGCCGTGGAACTTTATCCTCGGCATGTCGAGCCTCTCCATCAGCAGCTTGTAGTACCGGCGGTAAATGCGCGGCTCCAGCGGTTTCTCGGAGTTTGTCAGCACGTAGCCGTCGGGGCAGATGAAGCGCGACAGAGGGCGGAGTATGCGCAGCAGCGAGTTGTTTATGGGTATCTCGCGGCATGAGCTGGCCGTCTTCGGCCTGCCTATCACCACCTTGGTGGCGCGCAGTCCGCCGTCGACAACGTAGATACGCTCTATCGTGCGGTTGACGCTTATCATGCGTGTGTCAAGGTCGATGTCGCACCATTTCAGGGCGCAGATTTCCCCTATGCGCATTCCCGTGCACAGGCAGATGTACAACCCGAGGTTGCGGAACGAGAAGTGCGAGCCGAGAAAGTTCATCATCGTCTTCTGTTCGGAATGCGTAAGTATCTTCAGCTCGTTATGCACGTCGTCCTTGGGCAGCCTGATGTCCCACTCGTGCCATTCCAGCCACCCCTTCCTGTATCCGAACACCACTATCATCTTCAGCACGAGCATGATGTCCTTGACGGTGCGGGGCGACAGCCCGCGCTCGAGCAGCCCGAAGGCGAAGGCCTGGGCGGCTCTGTCCTCCACCTTGGTGCAGTTGCCGAATGCAGGCAGGATGTGCTTCTCAGCGTTGGTCATGTACGTGGCCAGTGTCGATTCCTTTACCAGTTGCCTTTTCGTTTCCTTCCAAATGATGTAAACATCTGTAATTTTTTTGAGTTCCATACGTGTATTTTTTAAAATTAAACGGTGAGAAAATAATGAATTTCAATCAAACGAGTAAGGCACAACTCCCCTTTTATCATAAATTTAATGAATGTTCCGTATTTTCCCGACGATATGGCATAATGGCAATACCGGCAGGCTAAACCTGCATTCAGCGTCAGGCACGGAATGGCGGTTTGGCCTGCCGGTTATGATTGCCGATAACGGCATTGTACAAAGTCTTGGCGCCCGTGCAGGTTTAATAACGCCGCGGCGCCGCGCCTGCCGGCGGCATGGCCTGCGGAAAATGGCTGGATACATTATTTATAAACCTCGTGATTTATTTTGCACTTACCGCAAAACTTAGTAATTTTGCACATGTTTTTTAAGATTATACGATTATGGCAAAGAAAGCATTATTGATGATACTCGACGGATGGGGTATCGGAAAGCATGGCGAGGGCGACGTAATCTTCAACACGCCGACCCCTTATCTTGATTATCTTAACGCCGTAAGCCCCCACTCACAGCTGCAGGCTTCGGGCGAGGACGTGGGCCTTCCCGACGGACAAATGGGCAACTCGGAGGTAGGTCACCTCAACATCGGCGCAGGACGCATAGTTTACCAGGACCTGGTTAAGATCAACCGCGCATGCAAGGACGGCTCGATACTCGAAAACCCGGAGATAAAGAACGCTTACGGATACGCTCAGAAGACGGGCAAGAAGCTCCACCTTATGGGACTTACCAGCGACGGCGGCGTGCACTCTTCACTCGACCATCTCTTCAAACTCATCGAAATATCAAAGGAATACGGCCTGAAGGAAACCTACGTTCACTGCTTCATGGACGGCCGCGACACCGACCCGAAGAGCGGCGCGGGCTTCATCAAGCAGCTTGAAGACGTATGCGCAAAGAACGGAGCGCACGTGGCAAGTATCGTGGGACGCTTCTACGCCATGGACCGCGACAAGCGTTGGAATCGTGTAAAAGAGGCTTACGACCTCCTCGTTGAGGGCAAGGGCAAGCAGGCCGACGACATGGTGAAGGCCATGGAGGAAAGCTATGCCGAGGGAGTGACCGACGAATTCATCAAGCCTATCAACAACTCTACCGTTGACGGCACCATACAGGAGGGCGACGTCGTTATCTTCATCAACTTCCGCAACGACCGCGCGAAGGAGCTGACGCAGGTATTGACCCAGCAGGACATGCCCGACGAAGGCATGCACACCATAAAGGACCTGCAGTATTACTGCATGACGCCTTACGACGCGTCGTTCGAGGGCGTGCACATCCTTTTCCCCAAGGAGAACGTGCAGGACACCCTGGGCGAGTATCTCAGCAAGCAGGGCAAGAAACAGCTGCATACGGCAGAGACGGAGAAGTACGCTCACGTTACGTTCTTCTTCAACGGAGGACGCGAGGCACCGTTCGAGGGTGAGGACCGCATACTCGTTCCCTCTCCCAAAGTCGCTACATACGACCTCAAACCGGAAATGAGCGCATACGAGGTGAAGGACAAGCTCGTGGGCGCCATCAACACCCAGGAGTACGACTTCATCGTTGTAAACTTCGCTAACGGCGACATGGTGGGTCACACTGGCGTTTACCACGCCATCGCAAAGGCAGTATGGGCAGTTGACCACTGTGTGCATGACGTTATCGAGGCTGCCAAGGCCAACGGTTACGAGGCAATAATCATTGCCGACCACGGCAACGCCGACAACGCCATCAACGCCGACGGCACGCCCAATACGGCACACTCGCTCAACCCCGTGCCGTTCATCTACGTTACCGACAACAACAGCGCTACCGTGAAGAACGGACGCCTTGCCGACGTGGCACCCTCTATCCTGCACATCATGGGACTGGAGCAGCCCGCCGACATGACCGGAGAGAACCTCATCGAGGACAATATCTAAAAGGCGTATTAACGCTTTATACATTATGCGTGGAGCCGCAACAGCTACGGCTTCACGCATTTTTTTCTATTTCAGGTAACGCTCTGAAATTATGCAAAGCGTGATTTGCATAATCAAAAATGTGATTTTTGTAAAAGAAAAAGCGGTGAATATTCGTTTTTATATTACATTAATGTGAATTTTCGAACATATTTTCTTCACATAATCTTATCTTAAAAAGATGTAATTTAGTACCTTTGCACCGGGTAAAGAGGAATTAATCTATTTTTAGAATGGTTAGGATAGGAATAGACATTGGTTCTACGACGGCCAAGATTGTAGCCGTTGACGAAGCCGAAAACGTGCTGTTCTCTAAATATGAAAGGCATAATGCCAACGCAAAGGACGTAGTCGTAAGCGTTCTTGAGGAACTTATGGCCCAGTGTGGAGACGCCGACGTCAGCGTGAGGCTGACCGGTTCGGTGGGTATGGGCTTCTCCGAGAAACATTCGTTCCCGTTCGTGCAGGAAGTGGTGGCAGCCGCAAAGGCCGTCAGGAAATATTATCCGGCAACTTCATCGCTCATCGATATCGGCGGCGAGGACGCCAAGGTGGTGTTCTTCAAGGACGGACATGCTGCCGACCTGCGCATGAACGGCAACTGCGCCGGCGGCACGGGAGCCTTCATCGACCAGATGGCCGTGCTTCTGAATGTCGGTGTTGACGAGCTGAACGACCTTGCCTTGAGCGCCGAACGGACTTATCCTATAGCGTCGCGGTGCGGCGTTTTCTGCAAGACTGATATCCAGAACCTTATCGCCAAGAACGTAAGTCGCGCCGACATTGCGGCTTCCATTCTTCATGCAGTGGCCGTGCAGACCGTCGTAACGTTGGCTCACGGCAGCGAAATAACGCCGCCTGTACTCTTCTGCGGTGGCCCGCTGACTTTTATCCCTGCACTGCGCAAGGCGTTTGTTGACTATCTTTCGATATCTCCCGACGATATAATACTGCCCGAAAACGGCACTTTGCTGCCAGCGATTGGCGCCGCCCTTGCCGATGTTGACGGCGAGAGACCGGGCAAATTGTCTGCCGTCATTGCCGAGTTGCGTAATGCGGCTGTCTCAAAAGACGGACTTCGCAGTTCGCTTACGCCTATATTCACTGACGATAGCGACTATACGGCATGGCAGGAGCGCATGTCGCGCCACACGGTGAGGCGTGCCGAGCTGCGCCGTGGGCGGCAGGAGGCGTTCATAGGTATCGACTCCGGCTCTACAACTACAAAGATTGTAGTTACCGACAGTGACTCGAAAATAATCTATTCATATTACAGTGCCAACAAGGGCAACCCCATAGAGGCTGTAGAGGAAGGGTTGAGAGGCCTGCAAAAGGCCTGTGCCGAGAGCGGCACCGAGTTGTGCATTAAGGGCAGTTGCTCGACGGGCTACGGCGAAGACCTTATCAAGGCCGCCTTCCAGCTTGGCGGAGGCATCGTCGAAACGATAGCCCACTACATGGCGGCGCACTATCTTGACCCCGAGGTTTCGTTCATTCTCGACATCGGCGGACAGGACATGAAGGCCATATTCGTGACCGACGGCATTATCGACCGCATTGAAATAAACGAGGCCTGCTCGTCAGGCTGCGGCTCGTTCATCGAAACTTTCGCCAAGACCCTTGGCTACACGGCTCACGAATTTGCCGTTGAGGCTTGCCGTGCGGACGCCCCCTGCGACCTTGGAACGCGCTGTACGGTGTTCATGAACTCCAAAGTGAAGCAGGCTTTGCGTGAAGGCGCTACGGTAAGCGACATCGCCGCCGGCCTGGCTTACTCCGTAGTGAAGAACTGTCTGTATAAAGTGCTTAAGCTGAAGGACGTGTCACAGCTTGGCAAGCATATCGTGGTGCAGGGCGGAACTATGCGTAACGACGCCGTGGTGCGTGCCCTCGAGGTGCTGACAGGCACCGAGGTGACCCGTTGCGACATACCCGAGCTGATGGGAGCGTACGGCTGCGCCCTCTATGCCAAGGCCCACGCGGCGGGCGAAGTGAGGCTCGACGACATGCTGGCAAAGGCCCATTACACGTCGAAGTTCCTCCATTGCAAGGGCTGTGACAACCAGTGCCTCGTTGTTCGTTACCAGTTTGATAACGGAGAGAAATACTATTCGGGTAACAGATGCGAGAAAGTGTTTACCAACGGTGGTGCGGGCAAGCCGCAGAAGGGCATTAACGCCTACCAGAAAAAGAACGAACTGCTCTTCGACCGTGAAGGAGTGAAGTGCGACAGGCGCATGACTATCGGCATTCCCCGCTGCCTTAACATGTACGAGGACTATCCTTTCTGGCATACGTTGTTTACCGAATGCGGCATAGAGGTATGCCTTTCCGACCTCACAAACTTCTCGAGCTACGAGAGGAACGCCTGCATGGTGATGTCGGATAACATCTGTTTTCCGGCCAAGTTGGTGCACAGCCACATACAGAACCTCATCGATAAGAAGGTAAGCCGTATTTTCATGCCCTTCGTTGTTTATGAACGGCAGGGCAAGGAGCAGAACAGCTATAACTGTCCGATAGTAACCGGATATGCCGAAGTCGTGAAAAGCGTGCAGGCGGGGGACATTCCGATAGACTCGCCTACCATCACTTTTAAGGACAACAGCCTGCTGTTTAAGCAGTGTAAGGAGTATCTTGGAGCTTTGGGGGTCACCGATACTACTATAAACAAGGCTTTCAGCCTAGCCATGAGCGCGCAGGACAACTATGTCCGCGACATCATTTCGTACAACGAGCGTGTGCTGGCGAAGGCTCGCGAGCGCGGCGCTTTGGCCATTCTGCTGGCCGGCCGTCCTTACCATGCCGACATGCTGATACAACACAAGGTGTCTGACATGCTTGCCGACATGGGCATTTATGTTATAACGGACGATATTGTGCGTGACAAGAAGGTGGCTGTCAACGACGCGCATTACCTGTCGCAGTGGGCTTATCCCAACCGGATACTCGAGGCGGCGAAGTGGTGTGCCGGACAGGACGGCATGGAGTTCGTGCAGATGACGTCGTTCGGCTGCGGGCCGGACGCGTTTCTCGTCGACGAGGTGCGCGACCTTCTGCTGCGCCATGGGCGTGTACTAACGTTGCTGAAGCTCGACGACATCAACAACGTTGGCTCGATGAAGCTGCGCGTGCGTTCGCTTATCGAGAGCCTGAAGCTGGCAGGAGGCGACGGTGCCGACCGCCGCAAGATGGCCGAGTTCAAGACTACGCCCGTGTTCGACAAGGCTTGCCGTGGCAGGAAAATCCTTGTTCCGTACTTTACCCCGTTCATTTCGCCGCTCATTCCGGCCATCATGCGTGTGGCGGGATACGACGTGGAGAACCTTCCGTTGAGCGACACCGAGTCGTGCGAATGGGGCTTGAAATACGCCAACAACGAAGTATGTTACCCCGCGACGCTGATCGTAGGCGACATAATCAAGGCGTTCAAAAGCGGTAAGTACGACCCGCACAACACGGCGGTGGCCATGACCCAGACGGGCGGACAGTGCCGCGCGAGCAGCTATGTGTCGCTGATAAAGAAAGCACTTGTCGACGCCGGCTACGACGACGTGCCCGTTATAGCCTTTGCAGTGGGCGGTTCAATCAAGAATTTGCAGCCCGGATTTAAGGTAAACTGGATTAAGTTGTTGCCCATCGCGCTGTATTCAGTGCTTTACAGCGACTGTATATCCAAGTTCTATTATGCCTCCGTGGTGCGCGAGAAGCAGCCCGGACAGGCCGCGAGGCTGCGAGACCTGTACTTGCAGGCCAGCGAGAGCCTTATCCTTGAGGGCCGTTCGGAAGACTTGCTTAGTTATCTGTCGATGGCCGCGACGGAGTTTAACCGCATTTGTTACGATGTAGAGCGTCCTAAGGTATGCGTGGTCGGCGAGATATTCCTCAAGTTCAATCCCTTCGCCCAGAAGAACGTGACCGACTGGTTGATTTCGCAGGGCGTCGAGATTGTGCCTCCGCTGTTGCTCGATTTCTTCATGCAGAGCTTTGTCAACAATCGTATTGACCGGCAGACGCACCTTAAGCGCCGCTCAATAACCGATTTTATATACAGCCTTGTCTACAAAAGGATAAGGAAACATATCGCCCGTGTCAACAAGGCAGCGTCCTCTTTCCGTTACTTTACGCCGTTCAATGATATTTTCGAGGAGGCCGAAGAGGCGCGCAAGGTAATCTCGCTGAGCGCCCAGTTCGGCGAAGGATGGTTGTTGCCGGCCGAAATAATGTCGTGCGCACGCCAGGGAGTGCGCGACGTGGTGAGCCTGCAGCCCTTCGGATGCATTGCCAACCACATTGTGTCAAAAGGTATTGAAAAGAAAATAAAGATGTTCTTCCCGGACATGAACATCCTTTCGCTCGATTTTGACAGCGGCGTTAGCGACGTCAACGTTACCAACCGTCTGCTTCTGTTCATAGACAATTTGAAAGGGAAAGAGGTCGCCACGGCTACTGCCGAGTAGCCGCTCTGTTGCCAGCCGGCATGTCTTCATTCTGCTGGATGCGGCAGATGACAGCCATGAGTGCCGCATTCGGGATTTCAGTTGGCCGTATTCCTTGCATTGTGAATGTGCGTCGCGTGCAGTCCAAAGAAATGCGCATAACGTTGCACATACGGGAAAAAAGGTGTATTTTTGCATTCGTATAAACAACAAACGGATATGGACGTAAAAATAGAGGAAAGTTGGAAACGGCACATCGGGGCCGAGTTTGACAAACCGTATTTTGCCGCGCTTACGGCGTTCGTACACGAAGAGTACCGCAGGGGCACGTGTTATCCGCCGGGGCGGCTTATCTTCAACGCTTTCAACTTATGCCCGTTCGACAAGGTTAAAGTGGTAATCATCGGGCAAGACCCCTACCATGAGCCGGGTCAGGCGCAGGGCTTATGCTTCTCCGTGAACGACGGAGAGCCTTTTCCGCCCTCGCTCGTTAATATATTCAAGGAAATACAGGCCGACCTCGGCACGCCTGTGCCACAGAGCGGAAGCCTTGTCCGATGGGCCGAACAGGGCGTGTTGCTGCTCAACGCTACGCTTACGGTGCGCGCGCATGCTGCCGGAAGCCACCAGCGCCACGGATGGGAAGAGTTTACCGACGCCGTGATACGTGCCGTATCGGCCGACCGTGACCATATCGTATTCATCCTCTGGGGCAGCTACGCACAGGGCAAGGCACAGCTTATTGACGCCTCGCGCCACCTTATACTCCGCTCGGCCCATCCATCACCACTGTCAGCCCACCGTGGATTTTTCGGCAACCACCATTTCAGTCTTGCCAACCAGTATCTCGAAAAATATGGAATAGACCCGATTAAATGGTAGTTTTTAATTCATAATTCATAATTCACAATTCATAATTGGCTGGATTATGAACGCCCGACCCAATTATGAATGATGGACACCCAACCCAATTATGAATTATGAATTGTGAATTATGAATTAAGAATTACCCACCTACCCAATTATGAATCATGAATCGTGAATTATGAATTATAATCTCCCTTTGCTTCAGGTTGGCGACGTACTGCTTTCGCCGGACATAATAACAGAACGTTTTTGTTGCGACCTCGCTTCGTGTAAGGGCGCGTGTTGCGTTGAAGGAGACGCAGGAGCACCTGTTACGCTCGATGAAATCGGCAAAATTGAAGATTCGCTTGATACCGTATGGCCCGACATGCCGGCACGGGCGCAGGCCGTGGTCGACCGTCAGGGGGTGGCGTATAGCGACCCCGAGGGCGAACTCGTGACAAGCATAGTCGACGGGCGCGACTGCGTGTTCACGTGCCACGAGGACGGCATATGCCTCTGCCTGTTGGAGAAAGCCTATCGTACAGGACGGTCGGAGTTCTGCAAACCTATCAGCTGCGCTCTCTATCCTATACGCGAGAAGCGCCTTGCCAACGGCCTTGTCGGCCTTAACTACCATCGCTGGAGCGTATGCGGGGCGGCACGGCGCAAGGGTGCTGAGCTCAACCTGCGCGTGTACGAGTTCTTGAAAGAGCCGCTTATACGACGCTTCGGCAGCGCCTGGTACGACGAACTGACCGCAACCGTGGCCGAATTGCGCAAGGGCGGGTATATCGAATAACGACGTTTGTTCGCCGTGTAAAGTATAGCGCCCGAACGAAAGGTGTCCTTTCGCCTTACGAAAGGCCGTCAACAGCAAGCTAAAATGCCGTGTTTTGCACTGCAAAACACGGCATTTCGCATAATTGCTGATAATCAATGCATTACCTTCTCACCTTCTCATCTTCTCACTTTCTCACCCTTTCACTTTTTCACCCTTTCACCTTTTAATGAATTTCTTGCCGTCACGTATGTACAGACCCTTGCCCAGCTTTGTTTCGTCGGTGCCGAGATAGCGTCCGTCAACGCTGTATATGCGGCGGTCGGCGGATTCGTCAGGATCAACAATGACATTGTCAATACCCGTCGGCCCGTCAACGGAGAAGTTGAATGATATCGTGCCGTCGGTGTTTCGTGTTATCGCAGTTACAGACTTGTTCATGTTGTACGAGCCGTCTGTGTTCATGTTGTACACTGTGGCAGCAGGGTTAGACGTTGCGGTAAGAGCGTTCCTAGCTCCGTATGGCCACACGTCGCCGCGTGCGAAGTTCATAAGCGAGCTGGCGTCGGCTTGAATTATGCCGCAGCGTTCGTGCGGGTTGGGGAACATATAGCCGAACTGCCGCTGGCCGCCTGAGCTGTTTACGACGTTAGCATCCCACGCCAGTTGGTCGTAGTCGACGTGCAGGATTAGCATGCCCGAGTTTGGTAGTAACTCGTCCCAACCCTCCTGTTGGCGGTTCTCCAGCAGGTAGTATTCGTCACTGTTGCCGTCGTTGTATATTATGTAGGCCTCGCCCGTGCCGTCGCCGCTGCCCAATGCGGGCATTGAGGCTACGCTGAGGTCGGCGTTCAGCTCGGTGGGCGTAAGCCATCCGCAGGCCATGCGTTCGTAGCTCGTCATACCCGCGGGTGTCATGCTGTTGTCATTATACGAGCCGGAGGCCATGATGCTCCAATCGCCAAGTCCGTAATCGCCGCTGTAATATGAGTCGTACATGTCGGGCAGTCCGAGACAATGGGAGAACTCATGGCATAAAGTACCGATACCGTCAAGTCCGCCGTAGCCGTTCAGTTCGCAGCCGCAGGCGTAAGTGTCGATACCCTTGCCGTCAATCATGGTAGGGTTGTAGTAATATTGATAGCCTAACGCTCCGCTTACGGCATACTCATGGGGCCATATTGTCTCCACGGCGGCCTGGTTGGAAGCTTCGCCGTAACCGGCGTAGAGGATGTACACTTGGTCAACCCAGCCGTCGTCGTCCCAGTCATACTGGGTGAAATCGAGGTCAAACTGCTCGTCGGCCGCCGTGCATGCGTCTAATACCATCTGGCCTACGTTCTCCACGTCCCAGCTCTCTCCGCTGTCGTTGTTGCCGTAGTAGGCGCAGTTCTCGGGCAGCTCTATCGGTCCGGCCACGTCGAACGTAAGGTCAAACTTACCGTAGCTCTGCGCCAGAAAGTAGTCGTGTATCGAGCCGTTGAAGCCCATCTCGCTGAAACCCGCCTCGTTGGCAATGCGCTCGTATAGTCCACGGGTGTGGGCAGCGTCGAACTTCACGTCGGTAAACTCCGCAAGTATTATGAGCGCGCGCCGTTCGCCGATATATGCCGAGCCCTGCGTGGCGGCTCCTGCCGCCCGGCGTGCGGCGGTAGTGCGTGCCGTGCGATGCTTGCTGACGGCCTGCCGCTTCAGCGCCGCGCGTGAGGCTATCGCCTTGATGTCTGCCACCTCGTAGACGCCTTTGCGTGCGCTCTCAACGAAGCGCCGGCCGTCCTCGGCCTGCCAGAAGCTGCCGAACTCGTCTCCGCGCAGCTCGACGCGTACTTCCGAACCGTCGGCAAGTGTTACCGTGCGCCACTGCCCCCGCTTGGCCGGTACGGCAAACGTAACGGCGCATGCCGCGAGCAAAACCGGCAAAAACAAGAATCGTTTAATATCTTTCATAATGCAAAATTTAATAATGTGAAATTTCAAAAGTAACTAAATAGACTAAGGTTTAACTGCCAGGCTTCTCACTTGTGATGACAAACGTCTTGTTGCTTAACCATGGTGTATATTGTGCATGGTTGTTCGTTTAACGTAAAAGGCCCCGGCATGGCAAAGAGCCAGGCCGAGACCGATAAATGTTAATAGCCAGTGTCACGGTAAGTCATCACTTCCTTATGAACTTCCTGCCGTTCTGGATAAGTATGCCCTTGGCGTCCTTAGACACGCGCTGGCCTTCGAGGTTGTAGACAGGAGCGTTCGGGTCGAACTCCTTGTTGCTGTTACCCGTCGTTATATTGGTTATGCCTGAAGGTATATTCACGTCGTCAAGTGTAGCCGTACCCTGCAGGAGGATAATCGGAGTAGCCGAAGTTACGCCACGGCCAACGATGTTGACTACTGCCCAGCGGCCTTCGCCTGAAGGACAAGCGGTAGCAGAGAAAGTTATGAAGTTATAGCCGAGTTCAATCCAGCTGGTATTGTCAACGGCGTAAGAGGTAATCCAGTCGCCGCTACCGTCGCTTGAAGAAGCTACTTCATAATAATAATTTTCGTTCTGGTTATCATCGTACCAGTCTGCGCCTGTCATTACATAAGCAGCCGGCTCTCCAGCCTCGTTGTCCATATAACAACTTGTTCCGTCGTCAGTAATGCGCAATACATTGCAGTTCTCGATGTCAACCGTTGCCGTTTGTGTGTCGTCCGTGTAATATGACAATACTGAGCTTACGTCAACATAGTCGAAGATTCCTGTGAAAGTCATGGGAAGGGCCAAATTAGCTGAGGTATAACTAAGTGCATACACCTCATCCCCATCTGATAATAAGACATCAGCATCTTCGAGAGGATCTTCTTCTGCGCATTGGAATCCACAGAGACCTAAATTAACGTCAGGATTGTCAAATCCGGTTATTTCGACATTGAATGCCTCATCTATTACAAACGGATTTGCCACCAACGTTCCTGAAAGCGGGTCTTCAACTTTATTCGTAAAAACGATATTCCATTGATAAGCCAAACCGTAATATTCGTCGGATTTAGGATCGCCCTCTTGTGTAAGGTCTTCTGCTCCGGCTGTGAGTACGGCTATTTCCTCGCCTGCGTCGTTGGTAATTCTCATTGTTAGGGTAGCGCCGTTCTTAAGCGGGGTGTCGTCGCCGTTGTTGGATACCGCACTGAGATAAATATCCTCAACATACAATGGTGATATTGGTTTTTCGTAATGTTGCCTTACGCCAATACTGGTAAGTGCTCCTAATTCAGGATCGTTATAAGTTCCAGCCCCATAGAGATAATGAGACGATAATATACCCCACCCATTCAGAGGCCTGCCGACATGGCTGTCGGTGTATGTCAACGGGGTTATTTCGTAACTGGTGGAAATTTGTCCCATGTACGTAGAACCATAATTGTTGGGAAGTTTGTATGAATCGCTGCCATTCACCAATACAGGCTCAGGTAAGTAATAGCCGCCCTGTATACCGCCTTCTATTATAAGGTTGTTGTCGGCATCTGCCATGTCGTCGGCAGATACTAAGCCGGTTTGTGCGTTAAGATACCAGTTACCGCTTCTGTCGGCGTTCATGTTTGTAAATTGCATATCCGTGTATGCAGGTGCAACAAGCTTTACATTATAGTATCCCATTCCTTCCTTGTCGAAGCCGCAGTACATTGTGCCTGCAGGACGTGTATAATAATTACCCGTAGCTGCCGACTTTTTCGGCGCATCCTTAGATTTCAACGTCATTACTTGCGACGTTGCCTTCGTCTGTCTTACCTTTTGCATCGTTCCTACGTCGATGCGCTCCGTTGTCTGGGCGAAGCATAAAGCTGAGGCCAGAACGGCTGTCAGAGTAAAAAATGTTCTTTTCATAATCGTAAAATTTTAGTTAATTAAACATTGGAACAAACCAACTGTTGTCTCCTTTCGAGAGCCTTATGTTTGTAAGGTTAAACTTTGTCGTGCCCGCCGTAATGTCATATTCGCCATTGAATGCGTTGAACAAGTCTGTTATTGCCGGAATGGCTGCAAGCACGTTAGCTCCGGAATTATCCACGGGGCCTGTGTATGAAAGAGTTGCTCCGCTTTCGGTTTGCGTAAAATCAAAATTGTAGGCGATATTTACCGCACCGCCTCTCTGTGGGCGATAATTCAGGATGCATTGCAACTGTCCGTCCTGCATGCTCCATGTTAAGTAATTAAAAGTATAGCGTACAGCGCTGAATCCTGTTCTTACAGCGTCGTATAGCGCCAAAAAGTCATCTGACATGTCACAATTTCTATTCAACTGCCATGTGTTTCCGTCTTCCATCGCCTGTGTGAAGAACGTTGCAGGGTTCTCGCCTGCTACGGTAAACTCTGGGTTCTCCACTCCCGTGAATATATCGTTTTCCTCGTCGTAGACGAATTCCTGAGCCTCGGTACCGTCGGGAGCGTTCATCGCGTCGCGGAAACGCAGGTAGTACCTGTCGTTATGCTTGGTTATGAGGAAGGGATGGTAACTCTCCTGCTGTATCGGGTCGCCGCCGTAGGGGTAGATGTTTGGTATGCCGCTGCTGGCGTTTGCCATGCTCATCACGCTATCGCCAAGCGTCACTACGCACATGTTGGGTGCTGTGGATGGGAACATCGTGTTGGTAAAGGTTTGTACGTCAGAGAGGTATGCCTGGTAGTCGGTGCCGTCCTCAAGGCGTGTGAAGCGTATGTATGTGCCTCGCTTCTTGCCTTTGAACATACCGTACTCCGCATTGTCGTCAAGATTGATTACCACGAATTCATAGTCGCCTTCGGCTCCTCGGCCAAGCTCTGTGCCGGGAAGCGATACTTGTCCTGGATCGCAGAAGGCGTGTATACAGTTGTTGTAGGTGTTGAATGTTAGCACTGGACCGTTGTCGGCAATGACTTCCCATGCCGACTCATCTTCAAGGAAGGCATTGTTGGAGAAAGTGTTGTTCATGGCCATGCGCACCATGCCGTCCTGGTCGAAGCGTGCTAACAGCAGGTAACCAAGTGACGATACGTCGTCTGTGTTGCTGTTGTTAGTGGGATAATACTCCATTACCCAGCCCGCGGGCGACGATTCGAGCCGCTCAGTGTAAAGCGACTTGCTTTCATCGAGCCTTTCCGCAGCCGAAGAGCTGAACAGGTCGTCTTCCTCACCGGCGCAACCCGTAAATGCCACTGCTATAGCGCAAAGTAACGTTATTGATAATATCTTGTTCATTGTCATTCTTGTTTATGGTTTAACGGTAAAAGGGTTACGAGGCTGCTTGCCACGGCGATCTGACGATATCGCTATTACCATTACATAAGCACTTGCCTGTCACAAAACACGCGTCCGGACGAGCAGCTCATAACCCTTATTATTGCCTTGCTTATTATTCTGCTGTCTGTAAATCCCTATATTTGTTTACATCATCAAGAAGCGACTCCATGAGTGTCTTTGACGGGTCGGTATCGAGCGGGGCTGTAAGACGGTTGATGAAACGTCCGTCAGGGCCTGTTACGAAGTTTCCGTCGGCATCGGTAAGCCACTGACGGCGTTGTACTTCGTTGCGCACGTCGTCAATGTCGATGTTGAAGTTGGTCTGCAACCATTCGCGGACCATCTCAAGCTTCTGCTGTATCAAGTTCCTGCCGTCAATTCCGTCTTGTTCAAGGTATATGATGTTTCCGTCATCGTCAAGTATTGGCCTGTCGTTGGCATCACGTTGTATAACCTTTCGCTGTATTGTCCACTGCTGCTCACTTTCATCGGAATTGGCATTTGCGGAGATCTCGTAGAAGTATCCGATAGAGTCGCGGCTGCCTCCTGTTGCCACAAGCCTGTTGAATTCGGTAGCGCTCATGTCTACCGTCTCCCAATCGTAGCCTGCTGTGTTGAGCAGGTTGTTCCATGTGTTAACATCTTTAACAACATAATTGGCCAGTACTTCCACCCAATCTTCACGCGACTGTGACGAGGCGTAGGGCGAGACGAAACCTTGAGCGGCCGCGAGCGAGTCGGGAGTGTTCTGCCAGTCCATAGGGTTATAGCTGCTGTTCGATAACAGGTTGAAGTCGGTAGGAGTGGCATAGTTCTGTGCAAGAATGTGCCCGAATTCGTGATGCATGGTCTTGAAGAACATTTCGTTAAGATCATCTATGTCCGTCTCGTCAAGGTTGTTCACGTTATAGAGTGTTATCTTCAGTCCTCCCTCGGCTTCACCAAGCGTCTCAGTGCCCGAAGATGGGTTGTAAGACGGGGACCCGATGACATGGATTATCCTTGGGCTGTATATCTTTAGGAAATCGGCATCAGCGCATTGCTCGTACACATCGTACCAAAGATATTTGGATAGCACGGCGAGTTTGACGCTTTGGTCGTAGACGGCTGGCACCAAGTTAACCTCGAGGTCTGAGCCAATGTCCTCCATCTTATAAAGGAAGCGCAGGTTGTAAGGCTCGAGGAAGTTAACCTTGACGAACGTATCCAACGGAAACGTTGTCAGCGATCTGTCCAAAGGTCTTTCCACGGTGTCAAATATAGACGGCCCGAAGTCGTCATCTGAGCATGAGACTATACAATTGCCGGCGATGAGCGTCATCACGGCGAACAATAATATTTTAAGTTTTGAATTCATATTGATGGTCTCCTTTATTTAGTCGTTTTTTACTTTTAGCGAAGAGAGATCCTGTCTTGCGGCGTCGTTGGCAAGCGGGCGCGACGACTCCATTCCTGCCGCGATAACTTCCTGCGGCACTTCGATGGCACGGCGTGGGTCGTCCCATGTCAGAGTCTCAACGCGTGCGGGATTTCCGATAGAATGTGAGTATTCAATACCGTAACGTTTGAGGTCGAAGAAGCGTAAGCCGTCAAAGACTGTTTCGAACCTTCTCATGTCATTCAGACAATTCATGTAAGTTACCACGTTGGCCGGAACAATAAAATCCGGACTCATGCGTTGTGTGAAATCCCAGTTTTCGAAACAGTTGGGGTTATTCATATTGGAGTAGTATGAAAGGATGAGGCTCTCGGTAAGCGGTGTCAATGCTCCATTCGCCTCGAATCTCTGTGTATCGGCAGACGAGAACGTGCGGCGGCTGTCGTCGAAGGCTATGAGGTCGGCAACAGCTCCTGGTATATCTTGGCTGGTCTGCGATAACAGCTTGGCTTCTGCACGCTCGAGTAGCAGTTCTGTGGCGGTAAATTCACGGCGGATAACGTGGGGGTAACCAATGCCGGCGACAACGTCTGTGTATTCAAACCTTTCGGCTATTTTGGATGATACATACCCGTAATCCTGTTCGCCTGCATAGAAAGTCATGCCGGCTACATATCCGCATGGAATGACATACCAGCGCCAGTTAGGTCCGGTGCGGTAGTACGTACTGCGTATGGCGTCGCCGTTGTGTGCGTAGCGATATCCGAGGAAACGTCTCCACATCACAGAATTTGTGGCTATGAGCATAAGGTTGTTATTGGCGTTGGGGCTTTGCCATACGTTAGCGTAGTCGTCGGAGTAAGTACAGCCGTCGAAGCCATCGTATCTCATGAGCATGGTGGAGAGGTTTGCCGTACCCTGACCGAGTACAGCGTCAGCGTGCTCTATCACTTTGTCGTAGTTCCTTGTGAACAGGTAAAACCTAGCAGCGAAAGCATGTGCTGCGTTGACGTTGAAGTGCCATTTTGGCATGTTGTAGTTGGCATCGCTGATGTCGGCCAGGCCGGCCTCAAGGTCTGCTTGTATGTTGCTGTACACGTCAGCAACGTTGCCTCGCTCATAATCTGGATGCACGGTGTTCTCCACCGTAGTTATGTAAGGTATACCTATATCTTGCTTGCTGAGTTCAGGGCTTTTGTAGGCCTGGCAGAATACATTGACCAGTATGAAGTGGTGATAGGCACGTATGAGCAAGGCTTCGGCGCGCGCTGCCCTAAGCGTCTGCGACATCTCGCCTCCGTTCTTTTCCACAATTTCGTCAATTGCCTGGAGTGCATGGTTGGCAGTGGCTATGGCGCCGTAACATCCTTCCCATACCATCGAGGGAGAGTCTGTATCGGTTGACGACTCTACAGGCTCGAATGCGAATACCTCGTTATCCATACGCTCGTACGGCGCAAGGTTATAATATACCGAGGTTACACGTGAGTCGGGATCAGCCGGGCGGTGAGGCGAATTATTGTCTATGATATTGTCGCTCGACATTTCGCATAGATAGCCGTAGTTGGCGTTCGAGTATGCGGTCGATAGCAGCTGTACCACCTTCTCCTCTGTGTCTATATCTACACGCTCGTCGGGGTTCTGGTCTAAGAAGTCGTTGCATGACATAAAAGCAAGTGCCATTGCACCAACCTGGAAAAACTTATATATAGAAAGCTTCATTATTGTCAAATTCTTTTTTAGTTTCGCAATTATTAAATACCAAGCCTTATGGTAAAGGTGAATTGTCTTGATAATGGCGTTGCTACGCCTCCAGCGTTGACGAATTCCGGATCCTGACCGTTAAGTTTGTCGTCGGCATATAGCAGGAACAAGTTTGTTGCGTCAAGTTTTAATGATGCAGAGCCGAGTCCTATTCTCTTGACAAAATTCATAGGCAGGTTGTAAGTTAATGATACATCCTTCAGACGGATAAAGCCTCCGTCGGCCACGCGGGCTGTAGAATAATTGTAGGCGTTGTATGCATACGACAGCTGGCTGTCGTTCTGGTATTGGCGCACACTCGCTATAGTAGGTATGTCCGTGATGTACTCGTCGCCGGACTGAACCCAACGGTTCTTGAATTCCTTAGGCATGGCCGTCATGTCCGAATATCCGGCTGCGAATACAGGGTCAAGGCGAACCTTATTGCCGAAAGAATAGGTGATAAACACGTTAAGGCGCCAGTTCTTGTAGGACAGGGTGTTGTTGAAACCACCAGTGATGGTAGGCTCTGTCGGTCCTTCATATTTCAGGTAGTCAATGTTCTCGTATTCCTGGAAGTTGATGTCCGACGTGGTTATCTCTCCATTTTCGTTGATAAACTGGGGCAATCCTTCGTCGTTGAGTCCTACGAATGGGATTGAGAACAGTGCCGACACAGGATATCCCTCGCGGAAGCGTCCGGATGAAGCCGAGCTGGATTGGCCGGATACGAGGCTGATTACGTTTGAACGTGAGTCAAGGTCGGTAATTTTGTTCTTGGCGTACGAGAATGTCAGGTCTGTTGTCCAGTTGAAGTCCTTTGTCTGGATATTCCGTGTGGACAGCGTAGCTTCCACACCGTTCGACTTCATTGTTGCAACATTGGCATATTTCTGGATTGTTCCACCAACGCCCTGCGTCTGGATAATTCCGATGAGGTCATAGTTGTTGCGCCAATAAATATCAAAGTTCAGATTGATTCGGTTATTTAGGAAACCGGCGTCAAAGCCGAGGTTCAGCTCATGCTTCTTTTCGTACGTTAGCTCCGTGTTTGCAAGGTCCGACAGGTAAATTCCCGTTTCAATCTGGTCTCCCTGTGGTCTCCACACATTTTCGGCAATGAACACAGGCAGTGCATTGGTAACCCATGATGGGCCACGGTCGGCTGTCAACGAGTATGAAGCGCGCAGCGTAAGGTGTGACAGAGCGCCGTTAGTCCTTTCCATCCATTTCTTGAAGAATGTCTCTTCGTGCGCATTCCAGGCGCCTGACACGTTCCATGTAGGCAGCCATCTTGCGCTACGGCTACGGCCAAGCTTGTTGGTGCCCTCATATCGCCCGGTAAGGTTCACAGTATAACGCCCCTTGTATGAGTAGCTTCCGCTCAGGAAGTAGGCAATGTTACGTGTCCATGTTTTTGCGAATGACGTAAGTATGGTGCCTTGCTCACGTGCCTGCTTGTAGAATTCAGGGGTTATGTTCACTATTCGGCCATTGTCAAAGTCCACGCCATAGTCCGAGTGCATTGACTGGTCACGGTCGGTCTTGTTTACCTCCATGCCGCCAAAAAGATTCATTATGTGCGTGTCGTTCCATATCTTGTTGTATTGCACGGTTCCGCGGAAGTCAAGCTGCTTTACCATGTAATCGTTGCGGATATAGATTCCACCGGTCGGCATAACTGATATAGGCAACGAGTTCGGATTGTCCGGGTCCTGGTAGAGGAAACGGTTGTTGTACATTATGTTAGGGTCGTCAACTCCGGCACGGTATGCCTCAGCTTGGTTTGACTCGTTAAGTACTGAATGCTCCTGCGATGTTTTCTGTGTCCTGTATGCTCCGAGGAGATGGAACTCCAATCCCGTTATTGGCTTCCACGATATTTCGCCTTGGAATTTCAGGTCGGAGATTGACAAGTCAATGTAATTGTTGTCGAGCTCATGAAATATGTTGAACGGTGCGTAGTTACGGGTGTAGGTGTCATTAGGGTCAAGTGCGCGCGACGTGTTCATCGCGTAGCTGAACGGATTTATGTCGAAATCACGGCTTACGGCACCAGTCACCACATCGGTGCTTTGGCTCAGTGTACCCGGGGCCTGCTGGTCACGGTAGGAGCCATTGGTCAAGATAGATACCGACAGGTTCTTTGACAGGTTAAACGTAGCGTTCATGTTAGCCGTATAGCGTTCTACCTTGCTGTCCTTTGTCCAGCCCGGGTCGTTCATCGCTGATACGGAAGCGTAGAGGTTGGCTTTCTCCGAGCCGGTGGAAATACTTACCGAGTGGTTTTGCACGATATTATTGTTGAACAGAAGGTCGAACCAGTCGGTGTTGCGGAATTCGGCCTGCTGCAGGTATTGCGCCATGGCCGCTTCGGTGTTGGGGAGGCCGAACTGCCCGTTCGTCTGGTCATATTGGGCTATAAGATTATACATCCTTCCGTAAATACCCGACGACGAACTGTTTGCAAGCGTCGAGAACTCAAGCCATCCCTTTTCCTCCATTTCCTTGTATATGCCCATCTGCTCCTGTGAGTTGCTGATGTTATATTGGTCGTAAGACGGTTTCATGCGATAGGTGAATTCACCCGTGTAGTTAACCGTACTGCGCCCTGCCTTGCCGCGTTTCGTCGTGATGACTACAACTCCCGCCATTGCGCGCGCACCGTATATGGACGTGGCCGAGCCGTCCTTGAGCACCTGAAAACTCTCTATGTCGTCAGCGCTGAGTCCGGCAATGGCGTTGGATATAAGTGTAACGGCATCGCCGGAAGACAAGTCGTCGGCACTAACGTCTACGGCATCTTCCTGGATAACTCCGTCAATAACCCATAACGGCGACGAAGTGCCGTATATTGACGTTGCGCCGCGCACGCGGATTTTAGGGGCCGTACCGAATGTTCCCGACACGTTCTGCACCGACACGCCGGCAATGCGTCCCTCAAGGGCGCGGCTGACGTCGGCAACACCGTCAAGCTTGGCCTTTTCGGCATCAATCTTGGCCGTGGCACCGGTGAAGAGTCTCTTGTCCATTTTCTGCATACCGGTTACAACCACTTCACCCAAGGCGTGGCTGGAAGGCGACATCGTTACTTTCATTCCGCTTTCAGCCTTCGTTTCCACTTTCTCATAACCCACATAGGTAATGACCAAAGTGCTTCCAGGCGATGTGTTTATCGAAAACTTACCGTCAACATCGGTTACGGCTCCCGTCTTTGTTCCTTTGACAAAAACCGATGCACCTATGACTGGCTCTCCGATCTCATCGACTACAATGCCGTTAACCTTGCTTCCGCCTTGGGCAAAGGCTATACCTGCGGATAATACGGCACAGAATAGTGTCAGAAATAATTTCTTAATCATACTCTTTACTCTCTCTAATTAAATAATTTAAGGATAATTTTCACCGCTTTTTCCCCATTGGACGCACTGCCCTGGCGTGTCCGTTCATGCTTCTATGCCGCCATGGCGCAACTCTTTTGTCGCTTCATCCACGATGAAATGCGTAAGAAATCCACGGCAAAAATTTATCATTCGATACTTTAAGGGTAAAGTGTCGTGGTGTTTATAACCGAAAAGACGTTATTACCTTATAATATAAAATGCCGTCTTTGAGGCTGTTAAAGACGGCATTTTGAAGTGCAAAAGGCGGCTTCCGACGCGTCTGAAGACCGTCTTTTCCGTAGGCGTCAGGTGCGTACGGTATGCTTATGCGCCAATACCTTGTTTAAACTTATAAGTGAATTTTGTACAATATCTATATTAAATACAATCGGATAATGCCCCGTATTTGTCTGTTCTCGTGCCTAACTCATGTAACGGGTGTACCCATGACGCGCTCGTCACACCGCTATCCACTCCGTAGCCGTCACACGATACATTGTGAAGTGGCAACGGAAAGTTTACGGAAGTAGGGCCTTGTCGAATCTAAACGTTAACTTAAGTAATGTTAAAAATTAAAGTTTCGCATGCATAATTATGCATTAACAAATCGCTCTCATGACGGCTTTCGACCGTCTTCAGCACGCTTCAACTTGATACTTAAACGCTCTTTAAACAAACAAGTGTAAAAAATGCACCCTATAAAAGCCACAGACTGTTTTGTCGGCAATAACCCATGATTTTACGTAAAAAAACGTCCGTTTTGCTTAAATATTCATTGTTTATGCAGAAACTGACTGAACAAAGTGAAAGAAAAATGGCTGTCAAAGTGACACTTATAGAGGTAGATTGTGGAAATTTGACGTTGTTTTGTTAAAAAGCGGATTTAAACACATATTTTTTTCATTTTTATTTCGTTCTTATTGAAATTATCTTTAATTTTGCAAATTGTAACAAAAGTATAATTTATTTATTTAATTAGAGAGAGTATTTATGGAAAAAAGACTAACAATGATTTTGGCCTGCCTGTTCCTGTCACTGGGAATGGCACTGGCCCAAACGACAGTCACGGGCACGGTGGTGTCCCATGAGGACGGGCAGCCCATCATAGGCGCGACCGTCCGTGTAGTCGACGCCAACACCGGAGCCGTAACCGACGCCGATGGTCGCTTCTCGCTGTCTCTGCCGGCCGGACACAACAAGCTGCGCGTGTCGTACGTCGGAATGGAGACGCAGGACGTCACCGTTAAGGGCAATAGCGTCAGGGTGGTACTGCTTCCTGTGCTTACTGACCTCGACGAGGTGATGGTCGTGGCTTACGGTACTACCACCAAGTCGGCATTTACTGGTTCGGCGGCTGTAATCAAGTCTGAAGAAATCACGAAAACGGCTAATGCCAATGCGTTGTCCGCGCTTACCGGCAAGATGTCGGGTGTGCAAATCAACAACGCTTCAGGTATGCCCGGTACAGAATCATTCAATATCAAGATTCGCGGTATCAGCTCAATCAACGCCGGCAACGACCCGCTTATCATCGTTGACGGCGCGCCTTACGATGGCGACTATAACAATATAAACCCGAACGACATAGCTTCGATGACGGTATTGAAGGACGCAGCTTCTGCTGCCCTCTACGGTGCACGTGGCGCCAACGGCGTTGTCATCATAACTACAAAGAGTGCTGAGCAGGGACGTTCGTCTATTACGTTCGACGCTAAGTGGGGTTCCAACTCTAAGGGTATACCTAATTATAAGACGGTAGACAGCCCGGCGAAGTATTACGAGACATACTACCAGGCCTTGAAGAACTACGCAATGACGCCGCAGCAGAACAATCCTACGTTCCCGATGTCAGAGGCTGATGCGCACGTGTGGGCCCGCGACAACATGATAAACTCTGCAAGCTACGGCTTGGGATACAACGTATTTACTGTTCCCGCTGGACAGTATCTTATAGGTTCTGACGGCAAGATTAACCCGAACGCCACGCTTGGCCGTGTTATCAATTACGGAGGCAACGCTTACACCCTTATGCCCGATGACTGGAAGGATGCTACTTTCCAGAACGGCCTTCGCCAGGAATATACCATAACCGCTTCGGGCGCCAATAACAAGGGCTCGTTCTACGGTTCGGCAAGCTACCTGAGCAACGACGGTATCACCATCGGTTCCAAGTATGAGCGCTTCACGGGCCGTTTGAAAGCCGACTATCAGATTAAGGATTGGTTGAAGATGGGCGGTAACTTCAGCTACGCTCATGCGACTACCGACTATCTGGGCGATGAAGGCTCAAGTTCTTCGTCTGGTAATATCTTCGCCGTAAACAACGTGGCTCCTATCTACCCGCTTTACGTGCGTGACGGCAACGGCAAGATTATGACTGACCCAAATACGGGCGGCAAGATGTACGACTGGGGTGACGGACAGATTATCGGCCTGTCGCGTCCTACGTTCAGCGGCAGTAACCCGATTAACGCTAACGAACTTCAGGAGAATAATGTTGACCGCAATTCGTTCAACGCAACAGGTTTTGCCGAGGTACGTTTCCTGAAGGACTTTAAGTTCACTTCCTTGAACACGGTAATGGTAGACGAGTTCCGCCAGACCAACACTACACAGCCTTTCTACGGCCAGTTCGCTTCAATGAACGGAGGTGTCGACAAGTACCACACGCGTACATGGAGCTACAACTACCAGCAGATACTTAACTGGCACCACGTGTTCGACAAGCACGACGTTGAGGTTATGCTTGCGCACGATTACTACCGCACACGTTACTATCTCCTCTCTGCCAGCAGGACCAACCAGTTCTCTATGTCAAATGACGAGTTGGCAGGCGCCGTTACCGACGGTGGCATGGATTCTTACCGTACCGACTATAACACTGAAGGCTGGCTCGGACGCATACAGTACAACTACGACCAAAAGTATTTTGGCTCTGTATCTTACCGTCGCGACGCTTCTTCACGCTTCGCCCCGGAGAACCGTTGGGGTAACTTCTGGTCTGTCGGCGGCGCGTGGATAATCAGCAAGGAGAGCTGGTTCAATGCTCCTTGGATTGACGAGTTGAAATTCAAGGCTTCTTATGGTGAGCAAGGTAACGACAACATCACGAATTACCTCTACACCGATACTTACACGATTGTTCCCGGTTACGGCAACATATCGGTAATACCTACATCGACGAAGGGTAACCGCGACATTACATGGGAGAAGGGCGGCAACTTCAATACAGGTTTCGAGTTCTCATTCTTCCGTGGCCGCCTTGCCGGTAGCGTAGAGTACTTCTACCGCAAGACCACAGACATGCTCGCGTTCTTTACATTGCCCGGCTCTTACGGCTACAGCGGTTACTACGACAACATCGGTAACATGAGCAACCAGGGTGTCGAGGTTGAGCTTGACGGAACTATATTCCGCACAAAGGATTTCGAATGGGGTATCAACCTTAACTTCACCGCTTACAAGAACAAGATAACATCAATGCCGGCCGAGAACAAGACTCTCGTAGTTGACGGTGTTGGCGGTTACAGTAGCGGCGAACAGTTCTACGGCGAAGGTGAGCCTCTGTATACATGGTATCTCACCAAGTACGCAGGCGTTGATCCTGAGACTGGTAACGCTCTCTTCTACAAGAACGTAACTGACGAAAACGGCAATGTTACGAGAGAAGTGACCAGCGACTACTCCAAGGCGTCACGCTATCTCTGCGGTTCTGCACTGCCTTGGGCATACGGAGGTTTCGGAACACATCTTTCTTATAAAGGTTTTGACTTCTCTATCGACTTCGCTTACCAGCTTGGCGGCAAGGTTTACGACTCTTCTTACGCAAGCTTGATGAGCATGTCGAGCGGCGGTAGCGCAATTCACGCCGACCTTCTCAACGCATGGACGACCGAAAATACCAATACAAGCGTGCCCCGTCTGGTTTACGGCGACATGAGCTTCGGCGCTGCCTGCGACCGTTGGCTTACAAGCGGCTCGTACCTTAGCCTGCAAAACCTCAACGTAGGCTACACTCTTCCGGCAAGCCTCACGAGCAAAATCGGTATAAACAAGCTGCGTGTTTACGTAACCGGCAACAACCTCTGGCTGTGGTCTAAGCGCCAGGGACTTGACCCGCGCCAAAGCATTACCGGCCAGACCAGCTCAGCTTACTACGCTCCTATCCGCACCATCTCGGGCGGTATCACCGTAACATTCTAATCATAAAGAAAGGAAACAACGACAATGAAAAAGATATTAATATACGGATTAAGCACTCTCATGCTTGCCTCGTCGGCGATGACGTTCACGGGCTGTATAGACGAGACTGAGCCCACGAGCGGCGCTACGGCCGAACAGGTGGAGCAGAACAACGCCGACAATATCCTCCAAATACTGCGCGGTTCGGCAGCATACCTGTGCCAGCCTTGGACAACAAGCTATCACTGGGGATGGGGGTACGGCGCAATAATGCGCATACGTGACCTGCAGACAGCCGACATGGCCATATATGATGGCGGACGTAACTACCACCAGTTCTGGTATTGGTACGAAAACCAGGGTATGGGACGCGAGTATGCGTACGCCCAGTTCCAGTGGGAGTACCAGATGGGAATGGTCAACATGGCCAACAAGGCCATCGCGATGGTTGACCCTGAGACTGCTGACGACGAGCTGAAGGGATACCTTGGCGCCGCGCTCGCTTTCCGCGCTATGACTTATCTCGATATGGCGCGCGAGTATGAGTTCCTCGAGAATGAGTATACGCAGCCCCAAAGCCCTGAAGGCAATCCTATCCTCAACTTGACGGTGCCTATTGTCAAGGAGACGACTACCGAGGAAGAGGCGCGCAACAACCCGCGTGCGTCGAAAGAGAACATGGCCGCTTTCATCCTCGAAGACCTCAACAATGCCGAGCAGTACATATCTAACCTGTCGCTGTCAGAGAGGAACATGCCTCATCTTGACTGCGTTTACGGCCTGAAAGCACGTCTCTACATGTGGCTCGGACAATATGCAGATGCCAAGAATTATGCCCGTAAGGCTATCGACGAGGCTGCACTCTCCGGAATTGTTCCTATGACGCGTGACGAAGCGCTTAGTACCATCACCGGCTTTAACGACATAACAAAGTGGATGTGGGGCGCACAGTACACTACGGGTAACGTAAGCAACCTGCTCTGCTGGACTGCTTTCGCTGCTAACGAGGCTGTTTACGGCTACTGTGGACCAATGGATTACGGCAGCACGAACACTTTCTCGATGATAGACGCAAACATGTATGACCGTATAAGCGATACCGACTGGCGCAAACTTGAGTGGAAAGCACCAGCAACATCATCTCTTAATGGCCAGAACGCATACATCGACGAAGGCGTAGGCGAAGCTCTCCAGGAACTCACTTCGTTGAAATTCCGCCCCAACAGCGGCAACATCACCGACTACACAATCGGCAACGTAAGTTCGTTCCCGTTGATGCGTGTTGAGGAAATGTACTTCATCGAGGCCGAGGCCGCAGCCCAGGACGATGACGTTTCGGGTGCAATACAGCTGCTCGAATATTTCATGAAGAACTACCGTGACGCTGATTACACCTGCCCTGTAACAGCCAAGGACGACGTGATAGAGGAAATAGTATTCCAGAAGCGTGTAGAACTTTGGGGCGAAGGACAGAGCTTCTTCGACATCAAGCGTCTTGACTACCCTGTTGTCAAGGGCTATTCAGGCAGTAACCATGGATCCCGGGCACAGAGCCAAGCAAACTCTCTCACGACAAGACCGGGTTGGATGAACTGGTGTATAGTACAGAGTGAGGAGAACGGCAACGCCGGAGTGCGCGGTTATAACAACCCAGATCCAAGCTATAGAACTACACAAGAATAATAATAGTCTTGGCTCCTAATAACAAATAAATTAATAACGAGAAACAATGAACAAGATATTAAGTTATTTCACAATGTTGCTTCTTTCGGTCATGACCCTAACCTTGGGGTCATGTACCGAGGAGTACGAATACTCTGCCGAGGCCGCTAAAGGGCAGCAGGTATATTTCAGCAACACGTTGGCCTCTACGGTTACTATCACTAATGACGGGGCGCACTTCCTTGTGCCTATCAGTCGTGTAAATACCGACGAGGAACTGACCGTAAATATTACGGCCACAGACGAAAGCGGCCAGCTTACCATACCGCAATCTGTAACCTTCGAGGCAGGACAGAGCGAGGCCAACATAACAATCGACTACGATCCTAACCAAATTACGGCCGATACTTATTATGATGTGACCCTAAGCATTGCCGATGCTGATTACACAACTCCTTATGGAGAGTCTTCTTATTCATTCAGCGTAGTAATGTGGCCTCCTTACACCGTGATTGGAACAGGTACGTTTACAGACGCTTATATTGGAGTGTACAATGCTCCGGTAGAAATCAGGCAAATTGATTCAAACCCCAACCAATTCCGCATTTTGCGGCCTTATGAAGCTCTCTCCGGTACGGATGGTGCCGACTTCCTCCAGTTCACTGTGCTACATGCAGGCGATGTCCTGCCCAGTACGGGACAACCAGTCGAAGAGGACGGTTTAGTATATTTTGACGAGACATCCTTAGGATACGACATCTTCGGTGTTGGAACTCCAGCCGAGATATGGCATCCGTCACTTTTGCAGAATATGGATATCACGCACAACCGTGTACTTGCATTCCAAGACAGCGGCCTTCCCGGCGCAGTACAGCTCGCTCCGTACTACTTCGCATATCAGAGCGGTTCAAGTGTTTATGGAAACAGCCAGGCTACCAATGACGGCATAATCACCATTACATTCCCCGACTATACATATGATCCTAAAGATTACAATGTAAGCGTAAACTATCTCGGCGCATTTGTAAGTCAGGACGGCAACAACTATGCAATGGGTAACGTCACGATGGGCGCAGACGTCAATGAAGTACATGTTGGAATTGTAGAAGGAAGCGACGTGAACGAAGCTCTTAACCAGGTTCTCGGCGGAGCTGTCGAAACAATTACTGTAACATCAAATGGCGAGGTGCGCATACCTTGCTCATACAATGGTGACTGCGTTATGGTTGCAGTGGCATACGCTTATGACGAGAATGGCACGTTAGCAATGCAAAACTACGCCACCACAGCGTTCAACTTCGCTATTGGACCGAGTCAGTGGACATCACTTGGAACGGGTCTCTACACCGACCATATATTCTGTCTGAACCTTCGTGTTGACGAATCAGGAACTACGGCTCCTCCTGTACAGTATCCTGTAGAAGTACAGGAAAGCACGACTACGCCCGGCGTTTATCGTGTAATCAATCCTTACGCACCTGATATCTACGGCTATAAGATTCAAGGTGAAACTGGCTATGACGAAAGTCAGAATTACAACATAACAATTAACGCCCATGATCCGGACGCAGTTTATATACAAGGCCAGCCTATGGGATTCTATGATGACGGCGATGCGATGCTTATAGCCACTGTTGGTGGACTAAATTATGATTTGATGTATCCTATGTACGGCGACAGGACATTCGACATTCTCAAGCAAGCAGGAATAATACAAGGCACACTTTCTAATGGTGTCATTACGTTCCCGGCCGGTGAGTTGTTGTTCTCATTCTCAAGCATTTACTCACAAGGAATGGCTGGCCCGGCCAACGAAAACGAGGCAACGAGCGTGCTTGTATTGCCTGATGCCGTATCTGCACAGGCGAAAGCTAAAGCCATGAGGAATGTTGAAAAGTTGCGTCAGGCTAAATACAGTATGCGAGGAATGAAGACTGGTAAGGCAAATGTTATGAATCTAAAGAAAAATAAGGTCTTAACCGTGTTCCAGCTTAACAAGAATGCCAAGCTTAACCGCAAGTAAGCAAGGACTATAACCTGTAAAAACAGGATGGAGTTGCGACCGCAGCATGTCGCGGCTTCATCCTTTTTTTGATTATACCGAACAACTATCGCCGCCCCTGGCGTCTATCCATAGGCGTGGTGGCGGAGCACAACAAAACAACAAACGACTATGAAAAGAACATTTATCGCAATCGCAATGCTCATGCTGACGCTCGGCATGGCGGCCGTTCCGGCAAAGCGCGGACAGTGGAAGACTGTAACCCTTGCCGACGGCACGCAGGTAAAGGTAGAGCTAAGGGGTGACGAGTTCATGAAGTACTGGCAGGCTGAAGACGGCCGCAAGTTCGTGAAAAACGCCAAGACTGAACGTTATGAGGTGGCCGATATGGACGCCTTGAAGAAAAAGGCCGTTGAACTGCGTACCGCCGCAGGCGTGAACACAGACAGTCAGAACGCGCCGGCGCGTGTGCCCGGCACGAGGATAGGTTCAGACTATACAGGCGAGAAAAAAGGATTGGTCATCCTCGTGGAATTCCCCGACATGCAGTTCACCCATGGTACGCCTGAGCTTTACCAAAGGCTACTGAACGAGGAGAACTATTCTGACGCATCGCTCGGCTTTGTCGGCTCGGTAAGCGACTACTTCCGTGACCAAAGCAACGGCGTGTTCAATCTCACGTTCGACGTTGCAGGCCCCGTGATGATGCCCGAAAATTACGCCTATTACGGCAGTAACATCCCCTACGACGACGCTAACGTACGCACAATGCTTACAACCGCGCTCAATGCGATTGACGCTGATACTGATTTCAGCCGTTATGACTGGAACGGTGATGGCGAGGTGGAACAAGTATTCTTTATCTACGCCGGACTGGGCGAGGCAAATGGAGGCGACGAGAATACAGTATGGCCGCACAAGTCAATAATCAGCAATCAAGGTGTCACGCTCGACGGTATGACCGTAAATACTTACGCATGTAGCGCCGAATGCCAGCCGATATACCAAGGCGGATACGTTGTTGACACGCATATCGACGGAATTGGCACCATCTGCCACGAGTTCTCCCACTGCCTCGGACTGGCCGACATGTACGACACCGACTACAGCGGCGGTTACGGAATGGGCTCATGGGATCTGATGAACCAGGGTAGCTATAACGCTGACGGATTCCGCCCGGCGTGCTACACAGGTTTCGAACGCATGCAGATAGGATGGTACCAACCCATCGAACTGACAGAGAATGTCGAAATACGCGGAATGGGAAGCCTTGCCGACAACGGCAATTTCTACATTGTGCGCAACGACGGTAACCCCGGAAGTGGCAATCCCGTTTACTCAGGCGAGTACTACGTCCTCGAGAACCGTCAGCGCACCGGTCGTTGGGACACCGGACTGCCGGCCTCGGGCCTGCTCATCACGCACGTTGATTTCGACCAAAGCGTATGGAACGCCAACAGCCCTAACAATGACCCGAGCCACCAACGCTGCACAATCATACCGGCCGATGGCAGGGCAAGCACACTAAGTGAGGCTGGCGACACATACCCCTACGGCAGCAACAACAGCCTTACCAACGAGACAACGCCCGCAGCGACCGTCTACACCAAGAATACCGACGGCTCAAACTACATGAACAAGCCAATTACGAACATCACACAGAACGCCGACGGCACGATAAGCTTCAGCTTCGGAGTCAACGAGGGGCCGCTGTTCTACGAGTCGTTCGACAACTGTACGGGCCGCGGCGGCAACGACGGCATATTCGTCAACATGGGCTCTTCGCAAATAGGCAAGGGCCAGCTGCTGACCGACAACGACGGATGGACAGGCAACGGCGGAGGCGCAAGCAAGTGCGCTATGTTCACTGGACCGGCAACAACACCCACGATTCAGCTTAACGGAAAGGCTGAACTTACCTTTAGGGCTGCGGCCGTTATACCGGCCACCAACCCGAAGATAAGCATCGCCATAGAGGGAGCGGCCACACTCAACGTCGAGGCCGACATGAAGACGGCAGCCTTCACCAACTACAGCCTCGAACTTGACATCAACGGCCCCGTCACATTCACGTTCTCTTCCGACGCTGCTGCCTTCATCCTCGACGAGGTTAAGGTAACCTCGAGCGTCAGCACCGGAATAGACAACGTAATCACCGTGACCGGAACTGACGGCATTCGCCCCGCTGACAACCGTATATACAGCATCGACGGACGCTACGTCGGCACAGACGATACCAAGCTGGGCAAAGGCCTGTACATACGCAACGGCAAGAAATTCATCAAAAGATAAGACGGTGAGAACATGAGACGGCGGGACAACATAGTCCGCAACTCCTCTCGAAGACCGTCCGGACAATAAATAAGAGCCGCCCAAACCTTCCGTTTGGACGGCTCTTATTATATACGGCAACCCCATTGATTATCAGTGATTATGCGAAAGGCGGTTCATCCGCAGTTCAGTTGGATGGACGAATCATGAAGCGCAAAGAGTCTTAG